>ERZ808240.147-NODE-147-length-95440-cov-4.060680_pt1 | contig 95440 bp, 78 predicted proteins | sample MGYA00521084_ERZ808240 | MGnify/ENA primary metagenome ERZ808240 (study PRJEB31516, sample SAMN03275571) | gut metagenome | biome: mammalia-associated habitat; material: feces | host: Papio cynocephalus | place: Kenya | collected 2012-08-06 ...
GGGTAAGAAACCAGCAAGAAAAGAAGCAGGCCCAGGAAAAAGTGGAAGAAAAAGAACAAAAACAAGGCCGACGGGTCCCATAAAAAGCGGCGAAAGCAAAACAAAGCAACCCTCAATCGAGGCAAGCGAGCCTTCTTATAAGTCGGCGCGGACATAGTGCCTCCTCCATGCAAAAAACAGCAGTCCATCGGCGGCCAGCATTGCACCGGCATGAATCCAATAGCCAAAGGTTTGCCCCGCTTCTGCGCTCCAGGCAAAGCCGCCCAAAGGAACGTAGCATGGGATAATCTCGGAAAACCCTTTCGGCGCATCGGAAGACAAAATCGCGGCAAAGAAAAACGAAGCAACATAAAGGGCAACGGGAAAGAAAATAGAGGCGAAAACGCTTCTCGCCGAAGAGCCTAAATAAGCGGAGAAGAGCATTCCGAATAGAGCCAAAAGGGGAACGCTCAGAAAAAAGGAAAGGGAATAGGAAAACGCGGTTTGGGAATAGAAGTCGCAATTCCACCAATGGGTGATTTCTTCTCCCCATAGGGGGCTGGACGAAAAGAAAAGGGCCAATTGCAGTAGGAGAGCTGGGGCAAAAGAAAGAAGAAGCCCCAAGCCAAAGAAGGCATTGAATTGCTTCTCCCTGGTCCGATTCAAGCAGAAAAGATTTTTGATTCTCCCGCTGGAAAAGTCCGTTGCGAAAAGGAACGAGCCGACCAAGCACCCCCAAAGAAAAGACAAAGGGACCAAAATCGTTTTTTGAAGGAAAAGCGCTGTCGAAGCGAATTCTTTCCCCAACACAGGGGTGGACAAAGATAAAAACTGCCCAGGGTACTTTCCTTTGGAAAGATAAAAGGAGTATTGAGCGCTGAGGCGGCGGCAAACTTCATCGGTAATGTTTCCTGCCGCTTTCTTTTGGGCTAAATCTTCCAAAGAGGCGTTGCAAGATGAAACGGAGGAAGCGATTTGCTCCTCATTGAGCGACAAAGGCTTCGCGGGAAGAGACAAAAACAAACAGGCCGCCAGAACAAAAGATAAGAAGAAGACGCAAAAAAGAAGGATGACATATCTCTTATTTTCTTTCACAAGCGCCCATTTATATCGCCAAACTTCCCTCATGGAAGCGTCATCCTCTCCTCCCCGCCCTCGCAGCGGAGAAATTCTTGGAATAGGTTTTCGTTTTTGGCGTTTTCGGTTTCATAGACGATTTTCCCATCTTTCATGATGAAAGCTCCATCCGCCAAATACTGGAGTTCGCGAATGTCGTGGGAGGAAACCAAAATGTAAGCGCCTTTCTCTGCGCAGTCCTTCAAAATCTTTTCAAAGGCGACAGTCGTAAGAGGATCGACTCCGCTAAAAGGCTCATCGAGAATCAAAACGCGGGGATCGTTCAACAAAGAAAGGGCGAAATACAGCCGTTGCTTCATGCCAAGGGAATAGGTTTTATAAGCATCCTTCCCCCTTTGGGAAAGACCGACTTCCGAAAGGGCACGATCAACTCTTTCCTTCGCTTTGCCCCCGCAAAGCTCTGCAATCAAAAGCAAATTATCCTTGCCGCTGAGATTCGGGTAAAAGCAAGGCTCCTCGATGGTGAAGCCGACCGGGCAAGAGGATTCGAGCAGAGGCTTGCCATCGAGAAGAACCTCTCCTTCATTGGGGAAAACCAACCCCACCATGATTTTCATCAAGGTTGATTTGCCTGCTCCGTTCACCCCGACTAAACCATAGATTTTACCGGGCTGAAGAGAAAATGATAAACCTTCCAGAACGCGCTTTTTGCCGAAGGATTTGCTTAGATTTTTGATTTCCAACATTTAATGATGCCAATTGGGGAGCGTTATGGTTTTCTCGTTTTGCCCTGTCATGATGCAACTCCCCCATTTATTGTCCCTAGCAATCGAAACTGTGGAATCGAAACTAATTTTAACAGATACAGAATCGGTCTCCATCAACGGGGTAAATCCGAAGTGCCCATAATAAACAAGAGTTTCGCCATTTTGAGGCATAGATTCATGAGAAAAATTGGCACAGTATGCCGTTTCTGTGTCGTTATTAAAATAACGAGTAACGGCATCAAATTTCGTTTTTGGCTGATCAATTGGAATTAGATTGTTACGTGAAACTTCTCCGTCATCTCCATAAGGCATGATTGAGGTGCAAAACCTTCCCGCATACGAGAAAGAGCTCGCATCGGAACGTTGAATGGGTGAATAATAATCTTGATTTAGAGCTGGGTTCATCACGTTAAGGTAGCCACGATTTGCTAAATCCGGAGCAAAGATTCCATTATAAGAGTTGTGCTCGCTCCACTTCGGAAAAACGCAGCGGACGCTGCAATCCTCTAAAACGACATTCCCATGTTCGGTGAACCAATTGAATGCGCCATTCGCATACGCAACATTTTCATATATTTTCTCATTAATTCGATAATAGACATCGTAATAGGGCCTATCAAAAGTTGAAAGACCATCTTGATTCGTTAAAAAGATATCGAAATTTAAAACGATATCAGCCATCTTATCGCTTCGCGTACTCATGACCGTTGTCGAAATTTGTTCGGAAGCAACCATTTTTTCAGCATAATCTTTGCCAATAGAAAGACCAAAAGCCGGTGAATAAAGGCTGCCGGAAGACATGCTCATAAGAAGAGGGATGGACGAAATCAAAACACCTTTTACTTTTTTAAGCACAATGTGCTCCCTTGGAATTATTTTACTATTCGCAACCAAAATATCAACTCACGCATCCCGGTTCGCCGTTTCAAGCGGGTTTCAAGTGCATTATCAAGGCGATTCGTTTTCGTTCAAAGGCAAAAGGGCGCTTCATTCGGCGAAAGATATAGTCTTTTAGATTTCTAGAACAAAAAAGCAAGCAACGTTAAGACGATAAAGCCCAAACGACCTTGCTTTTTTTCATCGAATTGGTTGCTTGGGGAAAGGCTTAAGCAACCACCAAGTTCAGGATCCTGCCTTTGACGAAGATGACCTTTTTGATGGTTTTCCCTTCGACCCAAGGCTTGATTTTGTCCATGCTAAGCGCAGCGGCGACCGCTTCTTCTTGAGTGGCGTCCGGAGAAATCTCCATGACGTCCCTCATTTTCCCGTTGATGGAGACGGCGACTTTGACCGTGGATTTGACAAGCTTGCTTTCATCGCAAACGGGCCAGCTCTCATAGGCGATCGTGGAAGAATGGCCCAGGCGTTCCCACATTTCCTCGCCGAGGAAGGGGCAGACGCAGGAAAACATCTTCACGAAACCCTCCAAATAAGGTTTGAAGAGGGATTTGGCTTTGTAGCAATCATTGACGAAGACCATCATCGCCGAGATGGCCGTATTGAAGCTGAGGGATTCGAAGTCGAGGGTAACTTTCTTCACCAAGGCGTTGTAGGAATAGTCGAGCTCCCCGGAATTCTCCTCGCTCCACTTGGCGCGGAATTCGGGGTCGTCGACCAAACGGTAGACCCTTTCCAGGAATTTCCTCGCCCCATTGAGCCCGGTCGTCGACCAAGGCTTCATCTCCGCAAGCGGGCCGGCGAACATCTCGAAGAGGCGGAGAGAATCGGCACCCGTGCTTTCGACGATTTCGTCGGGGTTGACGACGTTGCCTTTGGACTTGGACATCTTCTCGCCGTTGGATCCGAGGATGATCCCTTGATGATAGAGCTTTTGGAAGGGCTCTTTGCAGGAAACGGCCCCGATGTCGTAGAGGAATTTGTGCCAGAAGCGGGCGTAGAGCAAATGCAATACCGCGTGCTCCGCCCCGCCGATGTAAAGGTCGACGGGGAGCCAGTGGTCGAGCAGCTTCTTATCGCCGATGCAATCGGGGTTGTGGGGATCGATGTAACGGATGTAATACCAGCAGGAGCCGGCCCATTGGGGCATGGTGTTGGTTTCCCGCGTGCCGTGCCGCCCATCGGGGGTCGTGTAATTGAGCCAAGAGGCGGGGGCCTTCGACAACGGCGGCTTGCCGTCTTTGCTGGGCTGGTAGTTGTCCATCTCCGGCAGGGTCAAGGGAAGCTGATCCTCGGGAAGGGGGAATTCGGTCCCGTCGTCGAGTTTGACGATGGGGATCGGCTCGCCCCAATAGCGTTGGCGGGAGAAGATCCAATCGCGGAGCTTGTAATTGACCCCGCCTTCGCCCGCGCCGAGCTCGACGAGTTTTTTGGTGATGGCGGCTTTGGCTTGCTCGATGTTCATGCCGTCGGCGAATTCGCTTTGGATGTGCTTGCCATCGCCGAGGTAGGCCTCGTTCGAGATGTCCCCTTCGATGACTTGAACGATGGGGAGGCCATGCTTTTTGGCGAAGGCGTAGTCGCGGCTATCGTGGGCGGGGACGGCCATGACGGCGCCGGAGCCATAGGATCCGAGGACGTAATCGGCGATGTAGACGGGGATCTTCTTCCCATTGATGGGGTTGATCGCGTAGACGCCGAGGAAAACGCCGGTCTTCTCTTGCTGAGTGCCGGTGCGGGCCAAATCAGATTTGTGGGAGGCTTCCTCGATATAGGCTTCCACCGCTTTCTTTTGCTGCGGGGTCACGAGCTTTTCGACAAGCGGGTGCTCCGGGGCCAAGCAGCAATAGGTGCAGCCGAAAAGGGTATCGACGCGGGTGGTGAAGACGTTGAACGAGCCTTCTTGACCATCCAGATCGAAGCGGATGGATACGCCCGTGGATTTGCCGATCCAGTTCTTCTGCATCTCCATGGTCGACTTCGGCCAGTCGACTTCCTTCAAGTCGTCGGCGAGGCGGTCGGCATAGGCGGTGATCTTCAAAATCCATTGGCGCATCGGCATGCGGATGACTGGATACCCGCCGCGCTCGGATTTGCCGTCGATCACTTCTTCGTTGGCCAAAACGGTGCCGAGCTCCGGGCAATAGTTGACGGGGACGTCGGCGACGTAGGCCAAATCGTGCTTGAAAAGCTGCAGGAAGATCCACTGAGTCCATTTGTAGTAAGCGGGGTCGGTTGTTTTGATTTCCTTGCTCCAGTCATAAGAAAAGCCAAGCGCCTCGATTTGGTCTTTGAAATGGGCGATGTTCTTATCGGTGAAGATCGAGGGGTGCTGATTGTTTTTGATCGCAAATTGCTCGGCGGGAAGCCCGAAAGCGTCCCATCCCATAGGATGGAGGACGTTATACCCCTGCATCCTCTTCATGCGGCTCACGATGTCGGTGGCCGTGTAGCCTTCCGGATGGCCGACGTGGAGGCCCTGCCCAGAGGGATAGGGGAACATGTCAAGGGCGTAGTACTTGGGCTTGGAGAAATCGTGGGTGTCGCAATAGAAGGTGGAGTGGTCGGCCCAGTACTTCCGCCACTTGGCTTCTATTTTCTTGTGGTCATAACTCATACGGGGGAATTATAAAGCCTCTTCTTTGAAAAAGAAGGAACTCCGTTTCTTTTTGGGGTAATATGGGGAAAACGCCCGAAAAGGAGGGACAATATGAGCAGCTTCAAAGATCTCCGCATCGTCGATAACTTTTACCAAACTTCGGCTTTCTTCCCCATGCCGACCGTCCTGATCTCCACTTTGGACGATGAGGGGAACACAACGCTAGGCGCCTATTCCCTCTGCTTCCCCTACTACATCGCCGGGAAAAGCTACTACGCGATGGTCTTGGAGTGCCGCAACAGCTCCAACACGGCCCAAAACCTTTTGAAGAGGGGCAAATGCGCCATCAATTTCCTTGAGGACGGGCGCAAGGATTTCAAGGAAACCGTCCGCCTTGGATTCCCCGGGGAGACCAGCAAAGAGAAAATGAAGGACTGCCCCTTTGCTTTGGAGAAGGGCCTCGCCGAAGGGACAAGGCCCTTGGTGATCCAAAAGGCATACCAAGTCTTCGAATGCACCTGGGACGAAAGCTTGGAGGATGCGTATCTGGACAAAGGGAAGGTCGGCCAATTGGAAGGTGTCGAAGGCCCCTACCGCAACTTCAATGGGATCACCTCGAAGTTCGGTTGCCATTTCATTCTGAAGATCGACAAAATCCTCATGAAGGAGAAATACGCGAACGCCATCATCAACGGGGTCAAGGCAAGCTCCTTCCCAAAGGTCCCGGTGGATTATGGCTACCGCGACTCCACCCATTTCTGGTATTCCCGCTTCAAACGCCCCATCGCCACCTCAATCCCCGCCGGCAAGGAGGCGAATTTGGATTCGGTCAAATACGCGGCCAACCGCATGGATCCGGAAATCAAGTTTACCGAGGACGCCTGCAAACGGCTCGTCCGCGTCCCTCGCGTCTTCCTGAAAACCGTGCTCACGGGATGCGTCAATTACGCCAAAGAGAACAATCTCAAGCTCATCGATGGGGCGACGATGGACGAAATCAACGACAAAAGGCGCCAAGAAAAGAAGAAGTGAGCCCTTCTTCCTCAACGACGAAAAACGGAGGGGCGCCCCTCCGTTTTCTTATGCGCTTTGGTAGAGCTTCAGATATTCCTCGGCGGATTTCTTCCAGCCGTGGTCGACCTTCATCGCGTTCAGGCGCATCGCCTTGAGCTTCTTTTTGTCCGCGTAGACGGAGAAGGCGCATTCGATCCCATAGTTGATACCGCCGAGGTCGAAGTCACGGAAGAGGAAACCCGTGGGGCGGTTTTCTTGGTCGGGGGCGTAGGGAATGATGGTGTCGGAAAGCCCCCCGGTGCTGCGGGCGACGGGCAGAGTGCCGTAGGCTTCGGCGATCATTTGGCCGATGCCGCAGGGCTCGAACAAAGACGGCATCAGGAAGAAATCGCTTCCCGCGTAGATTTTGTGGGCCAAGGCCGAATTGTATCCAAAGTAGACCGAGCAGGATTCGGGGTAGGACCTCCTTAGGGCGGCGATCTCCCCCTCTAAGGCGCTCTCCCCACTGCCGAGGACGAACAAATATCCGCCCCGCTCCATGATCTTAGGCGCGATTTCGGCGACCAAGTGGATGCCTTTTTGGGAAGTGAGGCGGGAAACGAGCCCAAAAACGGGGCCGCCTTTGTCATCGAATCCGGCGCTTTCCAATAAAGCCACCCGGCATTTCCTTTTGCCTTCGGTGAGGGTTTTTTGGGAATAGAAGGAAGCGATGTCGATGTCCTTCTTCGGATTCCATTCCTGGCTGTCGACCCCATTGAGGATGCCGACGAAATCTTGCTCGCGGAGCTTGAGGGGGCCATCCATCCCGCGGCTATAAAGCGGGGTCAGCAGCTCTTCCCGATGCGTTGGGGAGACGGTGCTGATTTTGTCGCAGACCATGATGGCGGTCTTCAAGGTCGAGATGCCGTCGTGGAAGCGGGTCGTGCCATCCTCATAATAAGAAAAGGGGAGATTGTAGAAATCGGAAAGCAAATAAGGCTCCCCCATTCCTTTGAATTCGGGGTTGTGGATGGTGAGGATGGTTTTCGCTGAGGCGAAGGTGGGATCGTTATGATGACGGGCTTTGATCAACAAGGGAAGCATGCCGGGCTGCCAATCGTGGACGTGGATCACGTCCGGGGCGAAGCCAAGCTTCCCGAAAAGCGGCTCCACCGCCATCGTGAAGAAGGCGAAGCGCTCCCCGTCGTCGGAGAAGCCATAAAGCGAACCGCGCAGGAAATAGTAATCGTTGCCGATGAAGTAGAAGGTCACCCCGGCGAATTCGGTCTTGTAGATCGTCGCCTTCTGCTTCCGCCAGGAAAGATCGACTTCGTATTCGAAGAGCTTCTCATAACGGCAGGTCGGGATTTTGGCGAGGGTGGAATAATACGGTAGGAAAACGCGGACGTCTTGGCCGGATTTGACCAGCTCCTTGGAAAGGGCGAAGACGACGTCGGCGAGGCCCCCGGTTTTGCAGAAGGGGTTGCACTCGCTGCTGACCATCGCGATTCTCATCGGACTTCTCCTTGGCCGACGTAAGCCGGTTCTTTCCCACCGATGACTTTCTGGCCGCGGGTGATCACGGCGAATTTGTCGATCAGAGCGTTTTCGATATGGGCGTTCTCTCCGATTTTGGCGTCGGAGAAGATGATGGAGTTCTTCACGACCGCGCCTTTTCCGATTTTGACGTTGCGGGCGATGATCGAATGGGTGAGTTTCCCTTCGACGATGGCCCCATTGGCCACATAGGAATCGCTGACGGCGCTCCCCACCCCGTAAAGGGCCGGAGGGGTGTCGTGGGTGAGGGTGTAGATCGGCCAATCCTCCGAGAAAAGCGCATCGGCTTTCCGCGGATTGAGGAGTTCGAAGGAATAATCCATGTAATGCTGGAAGGAATCGATGGAACGCGCGTATCCGTTGTAGAAATGGCAATACCTCGTATAGCTGCCTTTGTCCTTGGTGATCTCCGAAAGCAATTCAGCCAGATTCCCCCGCGGGTAACGGGGAAGGTAGTTGTCAAGCATTTCCGCTAGGGCCGCGCGGTCGATGATGATGATGCCGAGGGACACGGCGCCTTTGCCTTTGAAGCTGCCATCATTGACGCGGGCCATGGCAATCACTCCCCCTTCGCCGATATCGAGGGCATAGGAGCCGAGGAATTCCTTGGAAAGGTCCTCCACTTCTTTGCAAACCACGGTGATTTTCCTCTTCAAGGCGATGTGCTCGGCCAAGATGGGGCGGAAATCGATGGCGGCGACGAGGTGGGAGGGAACGAAGACGATCTGGGTCGCGGTCGTATCGTAGAGGACCCAATCGTTCTCCTTCATGTTGTTGATGTCGGTGTTGGTCTCCGGATGGAGGTGGGCCGGCTCGTTATAGAGGATCGTCTGCTTGCCGATTTTGGTGTTGGTGCACCAAGCGTCCATCGTCCCGAGGTGCTTCAAAATGGAACGCGGATGGTCTTTGATCAGCAATCCGACGTTGCTGATGCCCGAATTGCAGAGATTGGACAAAGCGAAATCGCAAAGGGCGTAACGCCCCAGGAAAGACGTAGATCCCAAGGGCCTGGAATTCGTGAGGGGGGGCACTTCCGGGGCGGTGTGGAAGTTCACGATGCCGATGATGCTGCCTTTCATTTCATGTCCGCCTTTCTGCCGTTGGCCACGAGGGCGATTCCGTTTTTCTCGCCATTGACGATCGTGCCCTCCTCGATAGAGCTATAAGGGCCGACCACGGCGTCATAGACGCGGCAGTTCCTGCCTAAATGCGCTCCGTTCATCAAAACCGCGTTCTTCGCAAGAGCCCCCTCCTCGACGACGACGTCGCTGGAGATGACGCAATGGTCAACCGCGCCGTAAATCTGGGCCCCTTGGTTGATGAGGCAGTCGGAGACGCTGGCTCCTTTCGCGATGTATTGGGGTCGGGCGTGGTTGTCTTCCGAATAGATGCGGTTGCTTTCGATGACGGAATAGAGGTTCATGGACGCATCGCCGCTAAGGAGCAGATCCATGTTGGCGGCATGCAGGGAATCGATGGTCCCCACGTCCTTCCAATAGCCCGAATAGCGGTAGACGACGATCTTCTTCCCGGCGGATAGCAAGTTGGGGATGATGTCCTTCCCAAAGTCATGGGAGGAATTGGCGATTTTCGCATCGGTCACCAAAGCGCTCCGCAGCGTGCGGTAATTGAAGATGTAGATCCCCATGGAGGCCAAGTTGGATTTGGGCTCCTTCGGCTTTTCCTTGAATTCGACGACCTCGTCGTTCTCATCGGCGGTCAGAATGCCGAAGCGGGACGCCTCCTCCATCGGGACTTCCTGAACCATGATGGCGCAGTCGGCGTCGGTTTCCTCTACCTTTCGGAGCATCGCGTTGTAGGTGCAGGAATAGATGTGGTCCCCAGAAAGGATCAGAACGTATTCCGGATCCACCCCATCGAGCCAATCCAGGTTTTGGTAGACCGCGTCCGCGGTCCCTCGGTACCAGTTTGACCCTTCCTCGGTCTGCTTCGGGGAAAGCACGGAGCAAAGCGAATTGACCCCGTTGAGGCCCCAGTTCTGCCCGTTTCCGATGTAGGAATTGAGGACGCTGGACTCATACTGGGTCGCCACCCCGACATAACGGATGCCGGAATTGGCGCAGTTGGAGAGGGGGAAGTCGATGATTCGGTACTTCCCGCCATAGGAAACGGCGGGCTTTGCGATCTTGCGCGTCAAAGCCTTGAGGCGAGTGCCTTTGCCTCCCGCTAAGATTAAAGCGGCAATGTGGGTGCTCATCTCTATAAGAATACTGTCTGGCCGGAGAAAAAGAAAGCGAGCAAGACGCTTTTCCCCCAAAACGCGCTTAGACGTTTCCCCGCAACCCGATCCCTGGAAGAACGTCTTTCGCCCCAAAAGGATGGCAGGCGGTTCCATCCCCCATCCGCTAGAGGTGCCTTGCCTTAACCCCAAGGAGGGAAACCGGGCCGAATTGGGCCGAAAAGAAGGGGAATCGATCCGTTTGGCCCCCTTTGGTTTCCGTTTGAAACCGTAAGCGGGCCGATGGATCATTTTCTAGTTGAACCGATTTTCCCGCAATGGCATAATTGTGCACGCGCTAAAGCGAAAGAGGTGTTAATTATGTCCAGATTCTGCCCCGTTACCGGAAAAGGCCCGATGAGCGGCAACGCTCGCAGCCATTCTCTCCGCGCCACCCGTCGTCGTTGGAACGTGAACCTTCAGAAATACAAGGTTAACATCGACGGCAAAATGGTCACGGTCCGCATGTCGGCCCGCGCTTTCCGTACCTTGAACAAGACCATCAAGGGCAAGGAAGCCAAAGCCGAGAGCAAATAAGGCCCCGTACTTGAGCGATGAAAAACGGCCTCGCGGCCGTTTTTTTGTCGCCTTTTTCCTCAGGCGATCTCGAAGAAGAGGACGCCGAGGAGGAAAAGGGAGGAGGAAAGGCAATCCAAGAAGATCGCGATCCATTCCGAGAAAGCCAGCACGAAGGGCTTGGGCCGGGAGAGGTGGACGCTGCCATCTTCGCTGGCGGTGCTGCTCATCTGGGTCCAATTCGCGAGCTTGGGGTTGAGCGCTAGGAGGCAAAGGCAGACGGCGAGGAAGACCTCCACCCCCATCAAGCCGAGGGCCAAGGGGGAGTTTGCCGCGCGCATATTGAGGAAGAAGATGCCCATGAAGGCGCAGGAGAGGGCCGTGAAGCAGAAATAGAGCACATCGATGAGGATGTGGAATTTGAAGCGATAAGCCGGCACGCGGTAAAGAAGGACGAAGCTCACGGCTTTCAGCGCCCCAAGAACGGCGAGGACGATCGCGAAGGGGAGATAAGGAGCGAAATCGCGGTTCCAAAGCAAGGTGGAGCTAGAAAGGGCCAGGAACGCGGCGAGGAAGAAGACGCTCCAGGCGGAGACGCGGGAAAGGGGGTGCCTCCCCTCGTTGAGCTCGAAGGGGAAGTCGGAGAGGAAGGAGTATCCGCGCTTGTTCTCCTTCCGGAAGCCAAAGACCCCGAATAGGAGCATGGAAAGCAAGGAACATAGAAGCAATGCGGCGAGCGTGATGGCGAAGGCGGTGCTCATAATCCCATTAGCCTCCTGACGCGTTCAGAGAAATCATCGTGGCCGTAGAGATAGCTCCCGGCGACCAAAACGTCGGCCCCGGAAGAAAGGCATAGCGGGGCGGTCTTGTCGTTGATGCCGCCATCGACTTCGATGAGGAAGCTTTGGGAAAGCTCCTTCCTTTTCCGGGCCAGTTCGGCGATTCGCTTTGGGCTCCCCTCCAAGAAGGACTGCCCTCCCTTCCCCGGCTCCACCGACATGATGAGGACCAAATCGACTTCCGTTAGATAAGGGGACAAGGATTCCAATGGGGTCTGCGGCTTGATGGCGATGCCGGCTTTCTTCCCCAAGGCGTGGATCAGGGAGATGGTCGCGTGGGCTTCGCTTTCCCCGGGGCAGGCCTCCAAATGGAAGGTCAAAGAATCGGCCCCGGACTCCACGTAGGAGGGGACGTCCATCCACGGCTTCGCGGTCATCAGGTGGACGTCGAGGGTCATGCCTTCGGGGGCGAAGGTCGAGATCTTCTTCACGAAGTCGGGGGCGAAGGTCTTCGCCGGGACGAACTCCCCGTCCATGATGTCGATGTGGAGGTAAGAGCATCCGGAGGAGGAGGCCAAAGCGACCGCGGAAGCGATGTCGCTGGGATCGGCGGCGAGGATGCTGGGTGCGATGATCGTGCTCATTTGAAACCGAAGATCCTGGATAGGATCCCTTTCCTTTCTTTGAAGTTCTCTTTGTCTTCCATGGCCTGGAGGATGGCTTCGTGCATGGCTTCGGCGCTTGGGTAGCGTTCCTCGGGCCTCTTCCGGCAGGCGGTGATGATGATCTTATCGATGCTTTTGGGGATGGAGGGGACGGCTTTGGAAGGCTCGGGGAAGCGCTTGGAGATCTGCTTCATGGCGATTTCCTGGGTGGTCGCCCCATCGAAGGGCACCGATCCGACGAGCATCTCATAGAAGAGGACGCCCATGGAGTAGATATCGTTGGCCACGGAAGCGGGCTTGCCGGTCAGAACCTCGGGGGCGCAGTAATAGACGGTCCCCTCCACCGCATCTCCTTCTTCCTGCCTCCCGATGGGGGCGGAGATGCCGAAGTCGGCGATTTTGAGGGTACCGTCGTTCATGTAGAAGAGGTTGTCGGGCTTGATGTCCCTGTGGATGAGGCCATGTTTGTGGATGTAGCCGATCCCATCGGTCAACTGCAGCATGACCTCGCAGGCGTCGGGAAGGGAGAGAGAGATCTGGAAATTGAGTTTGTCGCGAAGGGTTTGGCCCGTGATGTACTCATTGGCCATGTAGGGTCTGCCCTCCACCGTCCCTTGGCCATAGACTTTGACGATGTTGGGATGGTTGAAGCTGGCCGCCGCCTCGGCCTCGTGGGCGAAGCGCTCAATGTTGGCGGGGTCTTTGAGCAGCTCTTCCTTCATCACCTTGATGGACACGATGCGCTTGCCCACAAGATCGTGGGCTTCGTAGACGTCGGCCATCCCCCCGGTCGCGATGCGGGAGGTGATGCGGAAACGCTCGGAGATTTTGTCGCCGATTTTAATCATGCGGCAAGACCTCCCAAAGGGCCACGGCGATGTTGTCGCTGCCGCCATTGGCGTTGGCTTCGGAGATGAAGAAAGCGCATTTCTCATCGCTGCGGTCGGATGTGGAAAGGATGGCTTTGATCTCGGCTTCGGAAAGGTTGTTGTAAAGCCCATCGGAGCACAGCAAGACGCTTTCTCCTTCGTAGGGGTAGGCTTTGATTTCGAAGGAGGCGCTTGGAAAAATGCCGAGGGCGTTCATCAGGACGTGGCGATCGGCGCGGGAGGAGATTTCGCTCTCCTGGATCTTTCCGGTCCGATAAAGGTAATCGACGTAGGTTTGGTCTTCGGTGAGGCGGCTCAGACGAAGGGTGTCGCGAGAATAAAAATAGGCCCGGGAGTCGCCGGCGTTGCCAACGAAGATCTTGTTCCCACGGATAAGGGCGCAGACGCAGGTGGTGCCCATATCGCGGTAAAGGGGGTTGTGGGTGGCTTCTTCGTAGATGGCGGAATTGGCTTTTTTGTAGCATCTCCCCAAGAAATTGCGGAGCAAAAACGCGGGGGTTCTCGGCATGGAGCGGAAATCGTCCATCATGGAATCGATGGCCATCTTCGAGGCATAGTCGCCTTTGTTCTGGCCGCCCATCCCATCGCAGACGCAAAGGAAAACGTCCCCATAGCTATTGAGGGCGACGGAGCATTGGTCCTCGTTGGTGACGCGGACCCGCCCGATGTCTTTCTGAAAGGCGAACGTTCCTTTGTATCTCTCCATTTTATTCTCCCAAAGTGACTTTGGCGCGAAGCTGGCCGCAGGCGGCGTCGATGTCGTTGCCGAACTCTTTCCGCACGGTGGCGTTGATCCCCCGGCGCAGCAAGCGATCGGCGAAGGCTTTGATCTGCTCCTTGCTGGAGCGGCGGTAAGGCTTTTCCTTCACCGGGTTATAGGGGATCAAATTGACGTAGGCGAAGAGGTGGTTGCCGTGGATGAGGTCGGCCAATTCGTCGGCGCAGGCGAGGGAATCGTTGACCCCGGCCAGCAAGATATACTCAAAGGTGATCCTCCTCCCGGCTTTCTCTTCGTAATAGGCAAGCGCGGAAAGGAGCTGATCCATGGGGTATCCCTTCGAGATCGGCATGATTTGGTTGCGGATCCGATCATTGGGGGCATGGAGGGAGACGGCGAGGTTGATCTGCAACCCTTCGTCGGCGTATTTGCGGATGCCGTCAACCAACCCGCAGGTGGAGACGGTGATGTGCCTGGCCCCAATGGAAAGGCCCGCTTGGTCGTTGGCGATGCGGATGAAGTCCATGACGTTGTCGTAGTTGTCGAAGGGCTCCCCGGTCCCCATGACGACGATGTGGGAGACCGATTCGGCCTGCTCGGCGAGGATCTGATCCATCGCCAAAATCTCGCCGATCATCTCACCGGCGGTCAGGTTCCTCTCTTTGCGGAGAAGCCCCGAGGCGCAGAAGGCGCAGCCCATGTTGCAGCCGACTTGGCTGGAGACGCAGATGACGTTGCCGTAGCTATAGCGCATCAAAACGGTCTCGACTTTGGCTCCGTCTTCCATCTCCAGAAGGAGTTTGACGGTGCCGTCGCTCGCGTCTTGGCGCGTGTGGACCTTCGGCAGAGACAGACAATAGTCCTGCTTCAGCTTGGCGCGGAAGGATTTCGAGACGTCGCTCATTTGGTCGAAATCCAGCACGCGCTTTTGGTAAATCCAAGAGAAGACCTGCTTGGCGCGGTAAGAGCTCTCGCCTAGGGCGAGGAACTCCTCCTTCATCTTCGCCTGGGTATAGGAAAGGAGGTTTTTCATTGGGCGCCGCCGCCGGAGGCGAGGGAGGAAGGAGCGGCTTCCTTTTGCATGAGGGCACTGGCTTGATCGGGGGGCAACGCGTTTTCCGCCTCCCCGTTCCCGTGGCGGAGGAGGGCGACGTAAAGGGCGGAGCCATCTTCCTGATAGGGGAAGAACTGGGTATCGCCTTCGAGTTTGAACTCCGGGTTATCGCGGAGGAAGTTTGCGATGGCGACGTGGCTCTCCTTCCAAGAGAGGGTGTAGACCATGTAGATCAGAAGGCCGTCTTTCTCCACGTATTTGGCGCAGCCTTGGAGGGCGTTCTTCTCGCCTTCGAGCAAGCCGTCCATCCTCTCCCTTTGGAAGCGGAGGAGGAAATCGGGGGTCGAGCGGATTTGATCGAAGTTGGTCGAATCCGGAGCGCAGATGACGAGGTCCTGCTTTTTGGAGATGGAGGCGTCCATGGAAAGCGGATCGGGGGCGGAGAAGAAGTTTACGTTGTGCAGGCCCATATCCTTGATGGATTTGGTGATTTCGATCTTCGAATCCACGTCGGGGGTGGCCAAATTCAATCCGATGGCGCTGCCGTAGGATTCCAAGAGCTCCTTCTCCAAAGAGGCATCGGCGTTCCCGTTGTAAAGGAGAATCTCCGAAGGCTCATGGACTTTGTGCTCATCGAGGATTTTCTTGGTGAGTGGGCGCTCCAAATAGATTTTCCCCTCTTTGTACAAATCCAATTTCCGGAGCGGGGTCTTGCCTTTGTAAAGCAAGATGCCCGAAACGGAGGTGGCGGCGAAATCGGGGTTGGCGAGGACCTCTTCCTCGCTGATGAGGGTGGTGCGGACGCGGAGGTAAAGCGGCTCATGGGTGGAGAAGGCGCGGAGGGTCTTGTAGAGGTTTCCGTACCCGAAATGCTTCCAGATCTTCAGGGCCCAAGAGGGGGCGTTGTACCGCAGAGAGAGGTATTGCTCGCTAGAGCGGGCGATGGATTCGGGGATCAGATCGTTGACCGACCCGGACCGGGTGAGCAAAGGAAGGAAGCGATCGTACTTCTCCGGGGAAGAGAGGGCGGACTTCCACGCCTCGTCGGCTTTCTCCGCATCGAGGTGGCGGAAGAAGAGGTTGTTGCCCAAAACGAGGGCGAGGAACCGACGCTCCGTTTCGCTCAGGGGTTCCTGACCTTCGGGGAGGTTCTTCTCAACCCCATCGATGAGATAGGTGAAAAGCAGATGGTGGCGAAGCTCGCATCCGACCAACCCCGCCACGAGGGGGCGCAGGGGCCGGATGGCGATGTCCTTCTGGAATTTGTTCTTCAAAGCGTCGTTGAACAAAACGTTCTGGTCCAGGATTTCGCTCAGGATTTCAAGGGAAATATCGAATTCTTGCATGGTGTTTGCTTCCTTTCTTATTTGAGTTTGTCTTCGAGCCCGGCGAAGGCATCGCCGAGGTAGATGTCGTCTTGGGGGTTTTCTTCTTCGCTGTTTTCTTCGTGGTGGTGGCAGTGCCCATCCTGGTGCCCGCTTTCGTCTTCGCCCAGATCCGGCATCTCATTGGACAGGGTGATTTCGGGCTCTTTGACGTTCTCTTCCCGGATGTAGCGAGGATAGCTGTCGTTGATGTGCTCGTAATGGGAAGAGGAGGAGAAATACTCGAACTCAATTTCCAGGTTGATGGAGAACTGGCTGAGGGTCTGCATCAAGTAGGAGGCGATGTGGCTTTCCATCGGCTTGTACTTCTCGGGGGCGCGGACGATGACGATCGTGTTCCAGCTCGTCTGTTCGACCCCGTTATGGAAGACCATGCTGTTGGGGGCGTAGAAGTTGATCAGCGATTCATCCGCCTCGTAAAGCTGGGCCAGATTGCCGGTGTGATCCTTCGAATAATGGCCGACGACGAATTGATCTAGGCCAAGAATTTGGAACGTAATCATACGGAAAACTCCTTTTCTCGTGCATTATATCACGAACTCTAGCGCGCGCGGGTGCGAAACTCCCCAACGAAAAGGGCTAATATTCCATAGGGTCTACGTCGCAGAGGATATCCACGCCCGCTTTACCCGAAAGTTCGGCGATGATTTTCCTCAAATATTCACGCACGGGTTCCTGATTTTTCGTTTTGATGAGCAGGTTCCTTTGGTAAAGTTCGCCCACTAAGGCATAGAAAGGGCTGATGGGGCCAAGGCAAACCGTGTCGGGGATCCCTTGCTCGTCCAAATGCTTTTTCACGTCAAAGCAGGCTTGGATGACCCGTTCCTGGCTTTTGCAGGAGAACTTCAGGAGGAAAAGGAACCGATATGGGGGGTAAAGGGAGATTTTCCTTTCCTGCATTTCCTTGGCGAAGAAGCCTTCGTAATCCTGCTTTGCCCCCAGCGTGATCGCGTAGTGGCGCGGATTGTAGGTTTGGATGATCGCGGTCCCCTTCTTCTCCCCCCTGCCGCTTCTGCCGACGGCTTGGGCGATGAGCTGGAACGTGCGCTCGGCAGCCCGGAAGGAAGGCAGGGATAAGCCTACGTCCGCCAAAACGACCCCAACCAAGGTGACGTTTGGGAAATCATGGCCTTTTGCGATCATCTGCGTCCCAACGAGGATGTCATAATCCCCTTTGGCGAAGGCGTGCAGGGTTTTGGCGACGTTGTTGCGCACTTTCCCCACATCGCCGTCTAGCCTTCCGATGGAGGCATCCGGAAAATACTCTTCCTGGAGGATCTTGGCGATCCTCTCGGTGCCGAAACCAACGCGCATGATGGCCGTGCTTCCACATTCGGGGCAGGATTCCGGATATTCCTCCACATAGCCGCAGTGATGGCATTTAAGCATCGAATCGGCTTTGTGGTACGTGAGGTTCCCGTGACAATTGGGGCAAGTGAAGATATGGCCGCAGGAAGAGCAGCAAACGTAGCTTGAATAGCCGCGCCGGTTTAGGAGGAGGACCACCTGCTCCTTTTTTTCCAGGCGATTGCGGATCTGCTCGATGAGAAGCTTCGAGAAAAGCCTATCCCCAGGTTCCATCAAGGAGCGGTTGGTCAAATCGAGGATCTTGGTTTCCGGGAGCTCCCTTTCGTTGACCCGTTTGCTAATTTCGGCGTACCCGTACACTCCTTTGACGGCCCGCGCCTTGGTTTCAAGGCTTGGAGTGGCCGAACCCAAAACGACTTTGGCGCCGAAATGTTTCGCGCGGAGGATGGCGACTTCGCGGGCGTGGTAAAACGGGAGCGAATCCTGCTTATAGGAATCTGTGTGCTCCTCGTCCAAGACGATGGCGCCGATGTTCTGGAGGGGGGCGAATACGGCGCTGCGGGCGCCGACCACCACTTTCGCCTTCCCCGAGGCGATGCGGCGGTACTCGTCATACTTCTCCCCGGGGGTCAGCTCGCTGTGGAGGATGGCGACTTGCCCCGAGAAGCGGCGGGAAAAATATTCCACCATAACCGGGGTCAAGGAGATTTCCGGCACGAGCATCAAGAAGGTCTTACCCCTCTTGAGGTATTCTTCCGCCAAATGGAGGTAGACTTCCGTTTTCCCACTTCCGGTGACCCCTTGGAGAAGGACAACTTCCTGAGGGCAATTCAGGATCGTGTCGTAAGCCTTTTGCTGCTGAAGATTCAGCTCATGGGGCTGCTCTTTTTCCAATTCGGGGATGATGAGGCGGTTCCTTTCCTTCTTGAACGTTTCAATTCTCCCTTTCTCCAGGAGGCGTTTGACGGCGGAGGGGGATCCGGCTTCTTTTTTCAGGATTTCCCCGCTGGAAAGAATAAGGCGGTAGATCTCCTTTTCTTTTGGCGTGAGGCCATCCTCGTTTTCTTCTTTGATCTTCAAATATACGTCGTAAGCGATTTTCGGCCCTTTCAAAGCGCTCAAAGAGGGCTTCAAAGAAGGCGGGAGCATCGCCTGAAGGACCGCGATTTGCGGCGAAAGGTAATAGGAGGCGACTTCTTCGCAAAGACGCATCAATTCATCGTTGAGAAGGGGCTCTTTGTCCAAAACCGAGGAAATGAAGGAGAAGCGGAAGCCGTTTTTCTCCTCCAATTGCCTCTGGCTGAGCGCGGTCGGATGGACTGCGACGACGTATCCCATGATCCTTTGGCCATTGAAGGGGACCAAAACGCGGACCCCAGGGCGAACGTCTTCCTGCAGGCGCAGATACGAAAAAGGCCGGTTCAGGGAATTCTTCGCGTGTTGAATCAAGACATCGAGGATCAGCATCCTCTAGGATTATACAATCAGGATTGTTGGCCGGACAAAGAGGCTTTGATGATGGAGGCGATTTCCGCGGCGGCCCTTTCCACGGAATCATTGAGGACAACGTATTTGTATTTGCTGGCCAAAGGAAGTTCGGAACGGGCTTTTTCTAAGCGTTCCTGGATCACTTCTTCCGGCTCGGTCTTCCTTCCGCGGATGCGCTCTTCCAACGCTTCCATGGAGGGGGGCATCAAAAAGATGGAGACGGCGTCGGGGCATTGGGCGAGGACTTTCGCGGTCCCTTTTGTTTCGATCTCCAGAAGGACGTTCTTGCCCTCTTCGCGCATCTGCTCCACCTTGTCCTTTGGGGTACCATAGCGATTCCCAACGAATTCTGCCCACTCCAGAAGGTTGCCGTTATCGATGTTGCGCTGAAACTCTTCTTTCGAGACGAAATAGTAGTCCCGCCCCTCGACTTCGCCGGGGCGCATCGCGCGGGTGGTCATGGAAACGGAGAAGAAAAGATGCAAAGAGGAGTCCTTCATGAGCTCTTTGCGCACGGTCCCCTTCCCTACACCGCTAGGGCCGGAAAGGATGATAAGCAAGCCTTTTTGATTCATGTTGCGGGTATTTTAAGCAAGGGGGTTCGACAAAACAAGCCAAAAGGAGCCGATTCCTTGGTCAGGAAAGGGCTTTTTCGGCAAAGGAAGTTTCCTTCTTCTTTTTTTATGGGGGATAATGGGGACATGTCCCTTCGAATCAGCCAAATCCCCGCCTATGCGGAATACCTAAATCAAAACCTATCGGGAAGGCATATGGGCAGGCTCTGCCAATACAGCCAAGACGTCTACGTTTTTTCCCTTTCCCGAGGCGGAAAGCTGATCTTCGTCCTCACCGGCGGGGCCCCTTACGTCTACGTCAGTTCCTCCTTCGGCGAAGGGCAAAGCTTCTCCACCCCTTTTGCCACGAGCCTAAGGAAGTCTTTGAGCAATGCCCTCATCGAAAAAGTGGAAGCCGTCCCCGGGGACCGGATCCTCCGTTTCCGACTCTCTTCGGTGAACGAAGTGTTCAAAAGCGTCGAATACGACTTGGTCTTCGAACTCATCCCCACCCACCCGAATCTGCTTTTGCTCAATCAAAGCGGGGCCGTGGAAAGCGCCCACAAGACAACCACCCTCACGGATCGGCGCCCCATCGTGCACGGGGTGACCTATTCCTACCCCGACAAAAAAGACTTCATCGAAGAGGAATGCCCCTTCGATGGGGGGGAATACGAGAAAACCTGCCAAGCGAAGGAAGGCGCATTGGAGCAAAGAAGGAAAAAGGAACGCTACGCCCCGCTTCTAAGATTCCTGAAGGCGAGGCAAAAGCTGTTGAAACGGAAAATCGCTTTGATCGAGCAGGACAAAGAAGAAGCGAAAGGGCATTTGGAAGACGGCAAATACGGCGATTTCATTTTCATGAACTATTCTTCGCTGCCCAAAAACGCCTGCTCTTTCTCCTTTGGGGGAAAGGAAATCGCCTTGGATCCGAGGAAGAACCTCTCCCTGAACGCCGAAAGCTTCTATAAACGGGCGAAGAAAGCGAAGGCGACGCTGAAGCTGGCCGAGGAAAACCAAGCGAAGGCGAAGAAGGAAATGGGGGAGGTCGAACGATTGCTCGCCCTCCTTTCGACCGCGGATGAGTCCTTCCTCGCGGAGGCCGAAAAGGAATACGGCTTAAGCAAAATCCAAAGCAAAGGGATCTCCTCCACCCCGCTTTCGAATTCTTCCCTTTTGCCGATGCAAGCAAGCGTGAACGGGGTCAGTTACCTCTTTGGGAGGAATGCGAGGCAAAACGATTTCCTGACCTTCGCCTACGCGACCGCGAAAAACCACATCTGGATCCACGCCAAGGACGCCCACGGGGCCCATTTGATCATCAAAAAAGACAGCCCCAGCGAGCAGGAGATCGCCATGGGCTGCCAAATCGCTTTGCTCGCTTCCAAAAAGGAAGACGGGGAAGTGATGTACTGTCCTCGGAAGAACGTCAAACGGGGGAATGTGCCTGGGCAGGCTTTGGTGAAGGAATACCGTTCCGCGACCTTCCGAAGCGTTTCCGAGGCGGCGAAAGAAGCTTACCTTCAGGCAAAGAAGGTTTCCTGATCAGAGCTTCTCCGGGAATTTCTCCTCATATCTTTTCTTCGCATCCTCGATGGACTTCATGGCGACTTTCACCCCGTGGATTGCGCCAATTTTGGTGGTTTTGCCATGCTCCAGCTGCTTATAAACGGTGAAGAAATGCTTGATTTCGTCCAAAAGGTGGGCGGGGATTTCCTTAATGTCCTTGAATTCGTTGTAAAGGGGGTCGTTCTCGCAGATGGCGATGATCTTCTCGTCCACCATCCCCGAATCGGTCATCGTGAGGATGCCGACCGGATAGCAGCGGCATAGGGCCATGGGGACGATGGGCTCGCTGGTAAGGACCAAAACGTCGAGGGGATCGTCGTCGAGGCCCCATGTCCTCGGGATGAATCCGTAGTTTTGGGGGTAATGGGTCGCCGTATAGAGGATGCGGTCGAGGATCAAAGCCCCGGACTCGTGGTCGACTTCGTATTTGTTTTTGCTCCCCGCGGGGATTTCGATGCAAGCCAAGAAATGGCTGGGGGTGATGCGGGAGAGGGGAACGGAATGCAGAATGTCCATGCCTTTTGGCCTCCTTGTTTTCGATTCTACCACCTTTCCCCCATCCCCATGAAACCCCCGTATAATAACGCCATGAAGAAAGAAGGCCCCATCCTCGCCCTGCTCCCATTGCTTTGCCTACCTTCCTGCCAAGGAAGCGTTGGGGTTCTTTCCCCTTCCTATGCCCCCGATCCTTCTCTCCCCTATCTTCTGAGGGACGGGGAGGCTTTTTTGGGATTCATCTCAGGCGGCGTGGCGGAAGAGCCTTCCCTCTCCTTGAAGAAAGCTTCCCTGTCCGGGGAGACACTGCTTTATTATTTCTCCCGCTCCTCCTGTTCCTTTTGCCAGGAAGTCGAGCCCGCGTTCTCTTCCTTTTTGGAAAAAACTTCCGCGCGGGTGATTTCCCTCACGGAGAAAAGTTCGCCGAGCTATTCCTCCGCGGTGTCCTTTTTGCAGCTGAGCTTCCCCGAGGCAAAGCCCTTTTTCGCCAATTGGGGCACCCCGTTGCTGTTTTCTTTGAAAGACGGCCACTTCCAAAAGCTGGAGCTTTATGGGAACCACAAAAACGAGCAGGCCGTGTCGAAGCTCCTCTCCGGGTTCAGCTTTCCCTTCCTATATGAGCTTTCCTCGAGGGAAGGGACGTCTTCTTTCTTGGGAGAAGGATACCCCGTGCTCCTTTGCCAAACCGAGGAAAGCTACTCCTCGATGATGCTTTACGCCCAATCCTCGCGCAAAAAGGCGGGGGTTCTGTTTTTGGACGGATTGCCCTCCTCTGCCCTAGAGGCGATCGAAGGCGAATACGGGGAGGGTGAGCGTTTCCTTTGGAAGGGCGAAAACGCCGACATCGCAAAAAACAGGGAGGGTTACCTCTCCCTGCTGGAAGAATACTACGAGGGCTAATTCGCTTTCGCGTGGACGAAGGAGACGAAATCCATCCCCTCTTCCTTCGTTTTGAATTTGGCGTAGTAGTACCCATCGCCCATGGCCAAAGCCATGTGCTCGGGATAGCGCCCATGCATGCAGAGCTGATAACGATACTTGGCGAGGATCTCCTCTTCGGAATGGAGGTAACGGTAGCAATCCCGGCGCGCGGAGGTGAAGGCATAGAACTTCTCCTTCCCCATATCCTCGCGGTTCTCGTCGAAGCAGATCACGTCTGCGTAGATGTCGTAAATGGAAGCGGATTCGGCGAAATCAATAAGGTCTGGGGTATACCCGCCCGCGGGGCGCATGTTGCATTCGAGGGCGACGAATTCCCCTTTTTTGGCCAACCCGGGTTTGTCTTTGTCCAAGACGAAGAACTCGATGTGGAACACCCGTTTGGAGATGCCGAAGGCCTTGACGACCTTCTTCCCGGTCTCCAAGAAAGAAGCGGCGTCGATGTCGTCCATGGGCAAGCGGAAGGGGTTGGTCCAATAATAGTCGTCGATCAGATCGTTGACCACGTCGGCGACGGGAACGGGGAAATGGTCGGTCGTGGCGAAGACGACGTCGCCTTTGGAGTCGCAGATGCCATCGAAGCTGACGATGCTGCCGGAGACGAATTCCTCCATGATGTAGGTTTCCGGAAGGGTTTTCTCAAAGAAGGCATCGAATTCTGCTTGGTTCTTCAGCGAATAGGAATCGGAGGCCCCCACCCCTACGTTGGGCTTGACGAAGACGGGGAAGCCGACTTGCTTGAGGAACTCCTCGGCTTTCTCTTTGTCTTGCTTCCCATCCACCAAAAGGTAGCGCATCGTCTTGGCCCCGCCTTTCTGGAAGCACTCCTTCATGGCGGATTTGGCTTTGATGTGCACCATTTGAGCGGGGAAGAAACCAGTGCGCACATCGAATTTCTGCCGAAGGTAGGCATCCATTTCGAGCCACCATTCGTTGTTGGATTCGATGTAATCGATTTTCCCGTATTTCTTTTGGAAATAGGCGACGGCTTTCTCCATCTCCGCTTTGTCGCTTAAATCCTTGACGAAATAGTATTCGGTCAAAGAGGAGACCAAACGGGGCTGCAGATCCGGGGCGATGGAGTCCCCGATGCCGAGGACATTGACCCCTTTTCGGCGCAGAGCCTCGGTGAAAAGGTAGTAGCGGATTGGAAAATTCGGTGAAATGAAGATGAAATTCATGCTTTGCCGCCTCCAGAGAGGGACTTCGCGGAAAGGCGGGTCAATGCGCGAAGCAAAGAAGCCTTCGCCCGGGCTTGGTCGATGTTCTCACCCTTTTCCTCAAGGCGCTTCTGGGCTCTTTTCTTGCTTTCCAAAGCCCGGGAGGCGTCGATGGAAGACCCTTCTTCGATCGCGGGGGAGGAGACGACCAATTCGTCCCCCACCATGTTAGCCACCCCACCGAAGCAAGTGAAGTAGCGGTTTCCTTTCCCCGTCCGGACGCGGATGATCCCGGCGGGGGAAAGGGAGACGATCATGCGGGTGGTGCCGCTAGAGAACTCAGTCGGGCCTTTCTCGGCGGGGAGAAGGCAGGAAAGGACCTCCCCTTGGAAGGGGCTTCCTTCCGGAGAAAGAAGACGGAGCTTCATTTCATTTCCTCGGCTTTCTTCTTCACGTCCTCGATCGATCCGCAATAAAGGAAGGCGGATTCGGGGTAGGAATCGTATTTGCCGGATAGGATCTCCTTGAAGCTGGAGACGGTCTGCTGGAGGGGGACGTAGATGCCGGGCACGCCGTTGAAGGCGGCGGCGACGTGGAGGGGCTGGGACAGGAAGTTGCGCACCCTCCTGGCGCGAGCGACGATTTCCTTGTCCTCATCGGAAAGCTCGTCGATGCCGAGGATCGCGATGATGTCTTGAAGCTCTTTGTAGCGTTGGAGCAGTTTCTGCACGCCGCGGGCGACTTCGTAATGCTCCTCGCCGATGACGTTGGGGTCGAGGATATTGGAAGTGGACTCCAGGGGATCGACGGCTGGGAAGATGCCCAAGGCGGCCGTGTTGCGGTCTAGAAGCGTCCTGGCGTCGAGGTGGGAGAAAGTCGTCGCCGGGGCGGGATCGGTGAAGTCGTCGGCGGGGACATAGACGGCCTGAACGGAGGTGATGGACCCCGCTTTGGTGGAGGTGATCCTCTCCTGCAGCTGGCCCATTTCGGTGGCTAAGGTCGGCTGATAGCCGACGGCGCTGGGCATGCGGCCCAGCAAAGCGGAGACTTCGCTCCCGGCTTGGGTGAAGCGGAAGATGTTGTCGATGAAAAGCAAGACGTCCTGATGCTCGACGTCGCGGAAATACTCCGCCATCGTCAAGGCGGACAAAGCGACGCGCATACGGGCTCCGGGGGGTTCGTTCATTTGGCCGAAGCAAAGGGCGGTGTTCTTCAAAACGCCGGAGTCCTTCATTTCGTAATAGAGGTCATTCCCTTCGCGCGACCTCTCCCCAACCCCGGCGAAGACCGAGGTCCCATTGTGCTCTTTGGCGATGTTGAAGATCAATTCCTGAATCAAAACCGTTTTGCCGACGCCCGCCCCTCCGAAAAGGCCGATTTTGCCGCCTTTGACGTAAGGGCAAAGCAGATCGATGACCTTGATTCCGGTCTCGAGGACTTCGCGGGAGACGCTTTGCTCGGAGAATGTCGGCGCGGAACGATGGATGGGCATCCTCCGGCAGGAAGAGAAGTCGTCCCCGAGCCCGTCGATGGGCTCCCCGAGGACGTTGAACATACGCCCCAAAGTCTTCTCGCCCACAGGGACGGAAATGGGGGCTTCGGTGTTGAGGACCTCCATGCCGCGGCTGACCCCATCGGTCGCGCCCATTGCCACGGTGCGGACCACGTCGTCGCCGATGTGCTGCATAACCTCGACCGTCAGGGTTTTCCCTCCGCCGAGGTTCACCTTCAATGCGGTCAGGATCTTGGGCAGGCATTGGTCGGGGAAGGCGACGTCGATGACCGGCCCTTGGGCTTGGACGACCTTCCCGATCAGCTTTTTTTCCTTTGCGTTTTCCATCTTGCTGCTTCCTCCTTATTTGGCGTTCCCCGCCCCGGACACGACTTCGGTGATTTCTTGGGTGATCGCGGCTTGGCGGGCTTTGTTGTATTCGACCGAGAGCTGCTTGAGCAGGTCCTCGGCGTTGTCGTTGGCGGAATCCATCGCGTTCCTGCGGCTCGCCTGTTCGGAGAGCTGACTCTCATCCAGCAGGCTGCGGACCACGCCGGCTAAGTAAATCCCCAAAAGGGAATGGATCTGCTCCTTGCCCGCAGGCTCCAAAAGCGGCGGGCAGTATTCTTCCTCTTTGCTTATGGCGTAAGGCACGGAAACGGGGAGCAGCGTGTATTCCTTCGGCTGAAAGGAAAGGGAATTCACGTAGGAAGTGTAGATGACGCGGATTCTGCGGTACTTCCCTTCGTTGAACCTGTTCCGAAGGGATTTGCAGGCTTCTTCGATGCCCCTTTCGCTCGATGACAGCGTCAAAGCGATGTCACCCCCCTGGTAAAGGCGGAATCCGCCTTCGTGGAGCAGATGGGCCCTCCCCTTCTCCCCAATGGGGAGGACGGTGTCCTTCCCTTTGTCGATGCATTGGTCCAGGAAGCGGAACAGATTCGAATTGTAGGCGGCGCAGAGGCCGAGGTCGCTGGTGATGAACAGCACCAAGTCTCCTTCCGCCTGCGGATTGGGAAGCCCGTAATGGGACTTTTCCCCAGGGGCGAAGGCGAAAAGGGCGCCGACGGCCTTTTCCAAAGAGGAGAAATACTCCTCCTCCGCGAAATGGGCATCCTTGAAGCGCTTCAGCTTCACCGTGGCGACCATCCCCATGGCCTTGGTTATTTTCTGCGTGGAGCGGATCGAGGCGATCCTCCTTTTTGTCTTGTTTAGACCAAGCGCCATCCTTATTTCCTCAGGGAGATGTACTCCTCAATGGTCTTCTTAAGGTTCTCTTCCGTCTCGGGGGAGAGCTTCTTCTGCTGGTCGATCTCGTTCACAAGAGGGGCCTTGCGGCTGGCGATGAAGTCGTCGAGTCCGAGCAAAAAGGGGGCGATTTGCTCCACCGGGAGAGCATCCAAATATCCGTTTTTGGCCACGAAAAGCTCGCAAACCTGCTTCCAAAGCGGATACGGGTTGTATTGTTTTTGCTTCAAGACCTCCATCAAGGCGGCACCATGCGCGAGGATTTTCTTCGTCGAGGAATCCAAGTCGCTCCCGAATTGGGCGAAGCTCTGCATTTCCCGGTAGGACGCGAGCTCGATCTTCAGCGATTTGGCCACTTGCTTCATGGCCTTGAATTGGGCGGAGGAGCCGACGCGCGAAACGGAAAGGCCCGAGTCGACCGCGGGGCGTTGGCCCGCGTTGAATAGGTCCACCATCAGGAAGATCTGGCCGTCGGTGATGGAGATGATGTTGGTCGGAATGTAGGCGGAAATGTCGCCGGCTTGGGTCTCGACGATCGGCAGGGCGGTGATCGACCCTCCCCCATAATCGGCGTTTAAGCGGCAGGCGCGCTCCAAGAGGCGGGAGTGCAGATAAAAGATGTCACCAGGGTAGGCTTCGCGGCCCGGGGATCGTTTCAAAAGCAAAGAAAGGGTTCGGTAAGCGACGGCGTGTTTGGACAGATCGTCGAAAACGATGAGGACGTCCTCGCCTTTTTCCATCCATTCCTCCGCCATCGCCATGCCGGCGAAGGGGGCGATGTACTGCAAAGGCGCCGATTCGGAAGCGGAGGCGTTGACGACGGTGACGTAATCCATGCAGCCGAGTTCCGAGAGCTTCTCGACCAAAGAAGCGACGGAGGAGTTCTTTTGGCCGATGGCGACGTAGACGCATTTCACGCCTTTGCCCTTTTGATTAATGATGGTATCCAAAGCGATCGCGGTTTTCCCGGTTTGGCGGTCGCCGATGATGAGTTCGCGCTGGCCGCGTCCGATCGGGATCATCGCATCGATGGCTTTGATGCCGGTCTCAAGCGGGGTGTCGACCGATTTGCGGGTCATGACGCCCGGGGCGATGCGCTCGATGGGGCGGGTCTTCTCGGTTTTGATCTCGCCTTTTTCGTCGAGTGGGAGGCCCAAGGCATTGACGACCCTGCCGCAGAGGGCGTCCCCGACGGGGACCTCCACCACTTTGTGGGTCCTTTTGACGCTGTCCCCTTCCTCGATTTCGAGGTCGCTTCCTAGCAGCACGGCGCCCACGTCCTCCTCATCGAGGTTCATGACCATGCCATAGACCCCATGGGGGAACACCAAAAGCTCGCCGAGCATGGCTTTGTCCAAACCGTAGCAAAGGGCGATGCCATCGCCGACGGAGATGACGGTGCCGACGTCGTCGGTCTCCAGTTTCTCGTTGTAGTTTTTGATCTGCTCTTTGATGAGTGAGGAGATTTCGCTGGAATCGATTTTCATTCTGTCCCTCCTTGGAGAAGTTTGGCTAGGTTTTGAAGCCTCCCGCGGAGGCTGCCGTCATAGACTTTGCCCCCCACGGCGACTTTGACCCCGCCCAAGAGGTTGGGGTCGACGATGTTGGTGAGCCGGACTTCGGAAGAGGTCTTTTTCTTAAGGGAGGCCTCTATCGAAGTCAATTGCTCTTCGGAAAGCCTTTCGCTGCTGTAGGCGACGCCGCGAAGGACGTTGTTCCCCTCGTCGACGAGCGAGGAAAAGCGCTGCTCCACTTCCGAAAAATGATGGATGCGGTGCTTTTTGCAAAGAAGGGAGAGGAATGGGACCAAATAAGTCAGGCCCAGCGGGGAATAGACCTTGCCGAGGAGTTCCTCTTTCTCTTTTTGCCCCAGCCGGTATGAGCTGAGCAGGGCGAGGAACTCGGGCTGGGCGGAAAAATCCCTCTTCACTTCCTGAAGGGCTTTTTGGTAATCCTTCTTCTGCCCTTCGCCAAGAAGGGAGTAGAGGGCGGTGGCGTAGGAAAGGTAGACTTCTTCCATCACTGCCGCCCTCCCGAAATCTCGTCGATGAAGGAGGAGACCAAGCGCTTGTTGTCCTCTTCGTTGACTTCCCTCCCCAAGACGCGGCTAGAGGCCGCCAGGGCGACGTCGACGATTTCCTTGCGGGTCTCCTGCTTGGATTTCTCCTTGGCCTGCTCGATTTCAAGGTCGGCTTTCTTCCGCTCCGCGGCGGCGTCGAGCTTGGCTTGGTCCAAGATGGCCTTCCCTTGAGTGGAAGCATCGGCTTTGGCTTCTTGGATGATGCGGGTCGCTTCTTTCTTGCCCGAGGCGATGGTCGCTTCCTTCTCCGAAGCTGCCGCTTCGGCGATCTGACGCTGCTGCTTCGCGGTGTCCAAATCGTTTTGGATGGCATCGGCCCTGGTCTTCATGGCCTTCTTCACGGGCTTATACCCGACGAAGAAGACAAAGAGGACGAGCACGACGAAACCAAGCAGCTGAATCACGAAATCCCACAGGCCGCTGGGAAAGATCTTGGCGACGAATTCGCTGGATTCGAAAGGGGAATCCGGGATGGTGCCGTTGTCTTTCAGGGCGATGCCGAGGAAAACCCCGCCGAGCAAAGAGATCACGAAAACCCCCGCCACAACCAAGGCGATGATATAGGGGCGTTTGCTCCCCTGCTTCTTTTCGCTCTTCTCCTTTTTAGCCATATCAGGCGCCCACGACGAAGATGATGAGCATGGCGACGACAAGGGCGTAAATCGCGGTGGATTCATCCAAGGCGACGGCCAAGATCATCAGTTTCTGGAAGCGGCCCGCTTCCGAGGGGTTGCGGGAAATGGCGTCGATCGCGTGGGAGCAGATCAAGCCTTCCCCGATGGAAGAGAACGTGCCGGTGCAGACGCAGATTCCTGCGCCAATCGCGATGAGCCCGGCTTGGCCTTCTTGGATGAGGGCCGGTAGCAGCTGCAACAATCCCATATTCATAACCTCCATAGGATTCGATTAGATTGCCTTATCCTTCGGGGAGCGGGTGACTTGGCCTTCGTTCCCCATCGGGGTCCCTTCGGGGATCTCCGCCCCGATCCAAACCCCGTTCAGAGAAGCGAAGACGAGGGTCTGAACGTACCCCGAGAATAAGCCGAAATAAAGATTGAGGATCCCAATGACGATGGGCCCCAAGACGATTTGCCCGGCGTTCCCCATGAAGGAGAAAAGCTTCACGGAGAGACCTTTCAAAACCCAGTTGAGCAGGCCGATGATGACCGATCCGGACAAGGCGTTGCCGAACATACGGAGGGAAGTCGAGATGATCGGGGTCCACATGGTCACCAAGTTGATGGGCAGCCAGAAGACGACGGGTTCGATGTAGCGATGAAAATAGGACCAGTGCTGGTAACGGAGGGCGGTGGCTTGGATCAAAACGAACATGACAATGGAGAGCACCAAGGGGCAAACGAGGTAATCGATGACGGAAGGGAAGCCGGTGACCGACCAAATGAAAGACAGGAAAAGGTAGACGAATAGGCACATGAAGTAAGCGGGCCAGTTGCCCGGCTCGCACCCCATCATGGAACGGGTCCAATCCTCCAGCCAATCGACGAAGCTTTCGGCCAAAAGCAAAAGGCCACGGGGCTTTTTCAGAGGGTCTTGGACTTTCGCCTCGATGCCGACGATCGTGCAGAGGATGGCGACGACGGCCATGACGACCAAAGAGGAAATGACCGGGGCCGTCAGGCGAAACTCCATGTTCTTGAAACTCTCGATCATCTGCTCCAAAGGAGTCATTTGGGCTTCCGCCAAGGAGAGGGGGGTCATTTCTTATCCTCCACCGCTTTCTTCTTGCCGAACAACCCGGTGACGATCAGAAGAGGGTAAACCGGGAGAAGGGAGACGAAGCAAGTCCAAAAATTCAAAAACGGGGCGTTCCAAGAGAAGGTGCAGAAAGCGGCGAGGACCAAAAGCCCGCCGATGCAGGCGATGCGGATCAGATAGAAGAAGGCGGCCAGTCCGAGCTTGGGCCCCTTACCCTGCTGATTCAAAAGAACCTGCCGGGATCCGAAGACGATGGAAAAATAAGAGAAAATCTCCAAACAGGAGCCGGCAAAGAAGCCAATCGCCCCTCCGAAGCCGACCTCGGGGAGCAGGCAAAGGGGCAAGCAAACCAAAGTCCCGAGGACGCCGATGATGGCGAGGAGAACCATGTTCCGGTTTTCGTCGCTGAGGGATTTGTAGGCTTCGATGAATTTCATAAGGTATCTCTATTGAGATAATCAGGGATATCTTAAAAGCGCTTCCAACGTTCGTCAATTCATCCTATCGATATTTCGGTATCGATACAAAAGTTAGGATTTATGCGCTGCTTGCGCGTTGCATCGCCTCTCCTTTCGATGGGCGTCGCAGCCAAGTGGGCCATGCTTTTCGAAGGTTGCGGAAAAGCCATGCTCTTTTTGTTTGAAAGCCCTTTCAAAAACGGGTTGTTTTCTTTATACTTACAGTGAAACAGGAAAGCGGTTTCCTGAAATATATCAAACATGAAAAAGACAAAAACCATCCTAACGTTAGCGACTTCGTGCCTTCTTTTGGCGGCCTGCGGAGGTTACCGCGAAGAACCGCCCTCCAGCGTTGAAGGAAGCGAGGGCACTTCCTATGCCTCCAGCGAGCAGGGACCCTCTTCGGAACAAGGGGCTTCCGCCTCTATGGACAGCCAACCTAGCTCCAGCCAAACCTCCTTTCCTTCTTCAGCGGCCTCCTCTCCCGAGTCCTCTTCGGGGGTTTCTTCCTCCGAACCGGATATTCCTGAGCCCGAGCCGTCCGGGAACGTCGCCTTCGAAGGGGTCGAGACCACCCATTGGCCGGTGGGCCACTACTTCCGCGCTTTGGACGGCGTGAAAGCCACGAGCTCAAACGGAATCGACCTCAGCGCGAAAATTCAAGTTTCCGGCTCCGTTGATTATGGCAAAAAAGGACAGTACTCCTTGACCTACTCCGTCAAAGACGGGGAAGCCTTTGGCTCCGTCGTCCGGACGATCGTGATCGATGATACCGCCTTCTCCTATCCCAAGCGCGTGAACCGCGACGGGGAGGACCGTTCGGTCCAAGTGGGAGAAGGAAGCTACCGCACGGGAAGCGTCGCAGACGTCCCCGGGGACAACGGGAACCTTTTCAAAAGAGCTCCAGACCCCGTGAATCTGGACGCGCGGCTCTATAATCGCGGGGCGATCCCTTCCAACCAGTTCTTCACCGGTCTCATGTATGGGGCAAACGGCGGGTCCACCGCCCTTTGCATGAACACGCTCGACGCGAAATTCACCTCCGGCATCTCCCTTTCCTGCCGAGGCAGCGGATTCACCCAGTATTTCAGCGTCCCCGACACCGCCGGCAAGAATCAGACCACGATGGAGAACTTCCGTCCGACCTTCGAAGACCTTTGCTTCGCGCCGGGTGGGCCAAGCGTTTCTTTGCGCGAATTCGTCAGCGATTACAGCGAATCTTCCGTTGAGGTCTCTTTGCGGCAAAAAGAAGACGGAATGGACGAATTGGTATTCAAAGGAAGCGAATCATCCCCCTATGCCTTCATCGAATCCCGGACCGGAGACGTGCGCCTTGACCTGCGCCAAGCCGGGGTCGCCAAACCCTATGAATTCTATTCCCTCGAAGGAAACAAGATCTCCGAAACGACCTTCACCGGGGATGGGATCCTGATCCGCTTCCCCGAAGCCCACGCCGGCTACCTCACTTCCTATCCTTCCACCGCCCTCGGGGCGCCGGTGTACGAAGACCTTTGGTACCTCATCAACGCGCCCGAAGGAACGAAGATCACCCTGAGCCAAGGGAGCCACCCCAACGCGAGCTTCCTCAGCAGGATCGAATTCGCGATGAGTCAAGGCAACATGCTCTCCGTCGCCGCCATCAACGGCAAAGAAGAAGCCTCCTTTTACCATGAGCACGGCTATTCGATGCCGATATCCCTCTCTTCTTCCTATCGGATTTCCGGCAAAACGGTCACCACCGAATTCAACGCCTCCAGGCAAAGGTTCCGCGCGGGCAAGGGAGACGGCCTCTTCGCCCTTTTCCCGCATCAATGGAAGAAATCCTCAAGCGCGACTTCCGATCTTTCCAAGAGGACTTTCCGCGGGACCAGCAAAATGTTGATCGGGGATTCCTTCCAAACCCGCAATGAGTTCTATGGCGTCTTGCCGAGCTTCGCCCTGCCGGAAGGGATCGACCGGGATTCTTTGAAGGGCTGGATTGAAACTTTGCTCGAAGACACGACCCTATCGGATTCGATTTCCTTAGACTGGGAGGATTCTTCCAAAGACTACGCTAACGCCCCCGGACCCTATTGGAACGCCAAAGCGTTCTTCCCGCTTTCCCAAGCCCTCATCGCCGCGGATCAGATCGGAGAAGCGAAGCTCCGCGACTCTTTGAAGGAACGCCTCAGAACATTGATGGTCGATTGGTACACCTACTCCGGGGAAGGGGACGTCCGCTTTTTCTTCTTCGATGAGAAGTTCGGGACGATGCTTTACTCGACCAACAACTTCAGCAACAATTCCCGCGTCTCCGACCACCACTTCACCTCAGGGTACCTCGCCTTCGCCTCGGCGGTGCTAGCCATGTATGATAGCTCCTTCCTCACCCAATATGGGGACATGGCCAAATTGGTTTTGCAGGATTACATGAACGATGGCGAAAACGAGAAGATGCCCGTTTTGCGGGGTTTCGACACCTACGCCGGGCACAGCTGGGCCGACGGCATCGGCGACTTCGGCGATGGCAACGATCAGGAAAGCTGCGGCGAGGCGCTCAACAGTTGGACGGGCGGGTATTTGCTGGCGAAAGCTTTGGGCGATGTTTCCCTGGCCAACGCGGCGATGTATGGATTCGCCACCGAAATGACCGCGATCAAGCAATATTGGTTCAACTACGATGAAGACAATTGGATCGACTCGTTGAAGGATCACACCCACGTCATCGGCATCCTTTGGGGCGGGAAGAACAGCTGCGCCACTTGGTTCGGCTCCAACCCCGAATTCATCTACGGCATCCACTGGCTGCCGACGGGGGAATACCTGAGCAACTACGTAATCGGGGATGGCGAAAAGGCTGTGTTCCAAAAAATCTATTCCGAAATGGAAACCAAATGCGGGGGATCCCCGCGGATCTGGCGCTCCAACATGTGGGCGGTCGAAGCGTTGGTTGATCCAAGCAAAGCCCTGCGGGAATTCGACGCTTCCAAGATCCAGGGCGATGACTACAAAAACGAGCTCATCGGGTCCTATTGGATGGTCAACGGGCTCAACACCTATGGCAACAAAGACGTCGAAGCCTATTTCGACCAGGACGTTTCCGCAAGCGCCACCGTCTATCGCAAAGGCAACCAGCGCAAAGCCATGGTTTGGAACCCTTCTTCTTCCGCCAGGACGCTCACCTACCGCGTGGGAGGGGCCGGCAAAACCCTGACGGTCCCCGCTTTCTCCTTCGCAAGCTACGACCTCTGATTCGATGGAAAGCGGAGACGGACAAGCGCGCCTCCGCTTTTTTCGTGGGAGGGGATTCCGCTTCCTTTCCCCAAAGATGAAACTATGATTTTCGAATGGGGGGTGCAAAAGCCTGGTCTGCGAAGCACCCCTTGCGATGAAAGCCCTTACACTGTAGGATAACATGCTTTAGAAAGGAACGTTTATGCCATTTACTTTGAAATTCCAAAACGGGCAAGAGAAAACCTTTGAGAAAAAAGTCCCACTCCTGTGCCTTTTAGGCGGGGAAGACCCCGATAGAAAATACATCGCCGCGGAGGTGGACGGATGCGTCCGCGAGCTGACCTATGAGCCGTATTACGATGCGGAGGTCAAATTCTTGACGCTGACCGATCCGGCCGCGGCCAAAATCTATGAAGCCACCCTGCGCTATGTGGTCGCGATGGCTTTCGCCCATACCTATCCGGACCTTCGGATCCGCTTCGCCTACAACGTCTCCCGCTGCATTTCGATCCACCTCCTCAACCCCGGGTCCACCGCCACCACGGCGATGCTGTTGAAAGTCCGCCACGAAATCGATTCGATCATCGAACAGGATTTGCCTTTGAAGCGCATCATCGTCAGCAACGAGGAAGCGGCCAAGATTTACAAGGAAAGGGGGTTCCTCGACAAGCTCGACATCCTCCAATACCGCCCTGAGAAAACCGTCCATCTCTACTCCTGCGGCGATTACCTAGATTATATGTACTCGCGGATGCTTCCTTCGACGGGGTATCTCAAAAGCTTCAAGCTCCGCCTCTACGCCCCGGGCTTCTTGCTCCAATATCCCCGTTCGGAATGCGGAGGGGAGATCCCTCCCTTCAAAGACGCGCCGACCTTCAATCGCGTCTTGAAGGAATCCCATGACTGGGCCAAAACCGTCGGAAGCGACACCGTCGCCCACATCAATGAGCAGATCAAAGAAAACGGGCCGATCGATTTCATCAACCTCTGCGAAGCCCGACACAACCGCATGCTCTGCGAGTTGGGGCAAATGATCGAGGATTCCATCGACGAGATTTCCCTGATCTGCATCGCCGGCCCTTCCTCCTCCGGGAAAACCACCTTCGCCAACCGCCTGCGCATCGAGTTGCTTTCCCGCGGCATCAAGCCGATCCGCATTTCGATCGACGACTATTATCTCCGCGACGAGATGATGCCGAAGAACGAGGAAGGCGAACCGGATTTCGAGTCCATCGAAGCCTTGGATTTGCCTCTGTTCAACCAGAACATGGTCGATTTGATCAGCGGGGAGACCGTAACCCTACCGAAATTCGACTTCAAACTCGGGAAACGCGTCCCGGGGCGGACTTTGAAGGTGGGCAAGAACGAGCCGATCATCATCGAAGGGATCCACGCGCTCAACGATCGGATGGCGCCTGACATCCCTAACTCGAACAAATTCAAAATCTTCATCGCCCCTCAGGCGCAGATCAACCTCGACGACCACAATCCGGTCTCCTTGACCGATCTGCGCTTGATCCGACGCATCGTCCGCGACTATCAGTTCCGTTCCTCCTCCGCGGAGGAGACCCTGTCGATGTGGCCAAACGTGCGCAAAGGGGAGTTCCGCTGGATCTACGACACGCAGGAGGGCAGCGACTACGTCTACAACTCCATGCTTTCCTATGAGCTTCCCGTCATGAAAAAATACGCGATGCCCCTGTTGGAGAAAATCTCTAAGGATTCCCCCTACTACACCACCGCGCTTCGCTTGATGAGGATGCTGAAGTTCTTCCTCGACCTCGATGACAAATGGGTCCCGAGCAATTCCCTGATGCGGGAGTTCATCGGCGGATCTTGCTACGCTGATGTATGAAAAAAACCGGGGCGACCCGGTTTTTTATTTGGCTTCTTTCCCGCCGAAGCGGAGGAAGGCCTGCTTTTGGTTTTGGTAGCAAAGCATGAGCTGATCGAAATAAAGCTTTCTCATCCTGACGTAAGCCAAGCGTTGCTCCTCGGAGACGCTTGACATGTAAAGGCTCGAGAAGATCTTCTCGAGGCGGAAGAAGGATTCATACAGGTTGAGGAGGGTCACGAAATAGAAGTAATTCTTCCGCGAATAGATCAGCAAAGGGGAGCTGTGGGCGATTTCGCTGGACATCTCGTAGACCTTCGAGTACATGCTGAGCCCGGCGACCCTTTCCACCCCGTCGCGGAAATTGAACTTGAACCCCTCCACTTTCATGACGTCCTTCACGCCCAAAAGCCATCCGTACTCGATGTAGCGCTTCATGTCTTTGCTTTTGAGGTTGACCTCCCGCATCCCTTCTTTGATCTCCAAGAAGATCTTGTCGGTCTCCTCTTTGGAGGGGATGCCGCCGCGGAAGGCGACCGCATAAGCGAGGTGGCGGTTGTATCGCTCGATCACGGGCGAGCCGTATTTGACGATGACCTGGAGGATGCATTCGTTCTCATGAAGGGTCCGCCAGGTGGAGAAGGCCTCGGTCTCGAATCCGGATTCCAGGAGCGTCGAAACGCATTTGGCCATTTGGAAGCCTTTGTTCATGATGTCCACGACCAGGGTCTCTTGGGGGTTGCCCTGCTTATAATGGGAAAGCATGCCCAAAATGAAGTTGAGGTAGAGGTCCAAAGTGGAGGAGATGGGCGAATAGCGGTTGGTGAACGATCCCATCCGATAGGCCAGGTGCTCATTGGTGAAGTACTTGTCCATCGAAATCGAGGAAACCATGGCCAAGTAGTCTTCTTTCGCAATCAGGTCGGCCTGGGATTCCTTGGGGTGGGTGGAAAGGTAAAAGGCGTGCTCATTGGCGAGGTATAGGGCGAGTTGGGCGGGATTGACGCCCATCTTCGCGATGGCCGGGGAAACATCGCTCAAGGAAGCGACGCCCTCTTTGCAGTATTCGGCGCATTGGAAAAGGAAGCCGCGGTCCAAGTACCCCGGAACCCCAAGGGCGTCGAGCATCATGCCATAGCGGATCTTCTCTTCCTCTTTTTCCATACGCCCATCTTACTACAGGGAAAGGAAAAAGGGGGCTCAGCCATGAATTTGGCCCCTTCCTTGGCAAAGATTCCGCATGCGCCAAGGAAAGCGGAAAAAAGAAGGCATCCGATTGGACGCCTTCTTTCGGATTTCAGCAAAGGGAAACCCTATTCTTCCGGTTTGAAGGCTTGGGCCGCCTTCACGGCCTGAAGCCAACCCCGATAAAGCCTGCCCGCCTCCTCCTTCGCCATGGAAGGGACGTATTTGCGGGAGAGGGCGCGGTTGCTCTCGATGTCCTTCTTGTCTTTCCAGAAGCCCACCCCAAGGCCGGCCAAATAGCCAGCCCCCAGGGCCGTGGTCTCCACGCAGCAGGGGACGTGGACCTCCGCCTGGAGGATATCGGCCTGGAACTGCATCAGCATCGAATTGGCGCTGGCGCCCCCGTCGACGCGGAGGACCTTCAGTTCAAGCCCGGCTTCCTTCTTCATGACGTCGATGACGTCTTTGGATTGATAGGCGATGGAATAAAGCCCCGCGCGGGTGATGTTGTGCCGGTCGGCCCCGCGGGTCAAACCGAAGATGGCGCCGCGGGCGTCGTCGTCCCACCACGGGGTCCCAAGCCCCACGAAGGCGGGGACGAAATAGACCCCGGCGGTATCCGGGCGTTTGGCCGCGTACATCTCCGAATCGCAGCTATCCTCGAACCAACGCGTTTGGTCGCGCAGCCACTGGACGATGGCCCCGCCGATGTAGATGGATCCTTCCAAAGCGTAGGTGGTCACGCCGTTTTCCCTCCAGGCGACCGTGGTGAGGAGCCCGGAATGGGACAGAATCGGCTTCGAGCCGGTGTTCATGAGCATGAAGCAGCCGGTCCCATAGGTGTTCTTGCTCTCGCCTTCCCGGTAGCAGCACTGGCCGAACAAGGCCGCTTGCTGGTCGCCGGCGACCCCGGTGATGTGGACTTCGCCCGGGAAGAAGCTGGCTTCGCCGAAATCCTCGGAGTTGTCCTTGACTTCCGGGAGCATGCGCTCGGGGATGTTCCAAATGCCGAGGAGCTCTTTGTCCCAGGACATCGTGAAGATGTTGAAGAGCATCGTGCGGGAGGCGTTGGAGACGTCGGTCGCATGGGTGGCTCCTTTCGTCATTTTGTAGATGATCCAGGAGTCGATGGTCCCGAAAAGGAGGCTCCCCTCCTCCGCCCTTTTCTGCCCATCGGGGATGGAATCGAGGATGTAGCGGATTTTGGAGGCGCTGAAATAAGGGTTCATGCGCAGGCCGGTGCGGCTATGGATGAATTCGGTCTTGCCCATCCTCTCCTCGCAGAGGGACTGGGTTTGCTTGGATTGCCAAACGATCGCGTTGGCGACCGCGTTCCCGGTCTTTTTGTCCCAGATGACCGTGGTCTCGCGCTGATTGGTGATGCCGATGGAGGCGACCTCGTCCATGGAAGAGGAGGAAACGACCATCAATTCGTTGATGACGTCGATGACGGAAATCCAGATTTTATTGGGGTCCTGCTCCACCCAGCCGGGCTTCGGATAGAGGCATTCCAAAGGCCTTTGGGCCTTGAAGACTTCCTCGCCTTTGTCGTTGATAAGTATGGCACGGGTGGAAGTCGTGCCTTGGTCGATAGCTAAAATGTATTTTTTCATAGCATTCCTTTTGCATAATGAAAGCGCTTCCCGCCGTCATTTTCAAGGAAGTTTTGCAATTTCAACGCCGATTTACCGAATTTTATAGAATTGCTCGATGTCGGAGACCTCTTTGATGATGTCTTTGGTCAGAACCTCGGCGCCTTCCTCGGTGATCAGAAGATCGTCTTCGATGCGGACTCCAATCCCCTTTTCCTTAATATAGAGGCCCGGCTCGTCGGAAATGACGTTGCCCGCTTCCAAAGGAAGGTCTTTGTTTCCGCCCGGATCATGGCAATCCAAACCGATTTGGTGGGACACGCTGTGGAAGTAATAGCGGAGGATGTCCTCCTTCTTCTGGATGAGGCCTTTGGCCAAGCACTCCGAGGCCAAATACTCGGTGGCGAAGGAATTGAGCTCGCGAAGGGTGATGCCGGGGCGGGCGTAGCCGGCGACGGCTTTGTTGCAGCCCAAAACGATTTCGTAGACCATTTTCTGCTCCGGGGTGAAATGGCCCGAGGAGGGGATGGTGCGCGAGACGTCGGCGCAGTAATAATGGTTCCTGGCCCCAAGATCCATCAAAATGAGGGATCCCTTTTCGACTTTCGCAGTCGGGTTGGGGTAATGGAGGATGGCGGCGTTCGCGCCGCTGGCCATGATGGTGTTGAACGCGAGCCCCTGATTGCCGTCGTCGTCGTTGCAGGTCTTGAGGAAGGTGGAGGCCAGCTCATACTCACCGATTCCGGCCCGGGCCTCGGCCATCACGGAGAGGATCCCTAGGCGCGTGGTGGCGATGGCGGAGCGCAGGAGGGCGATCTCCGCCTCCGATTTGCGCAGCCTTTGCTTCACCAAAATGGGATAAGCATCGAGGAAAGAAGACACCCCATACGCCTTTTCCAAGGCTTCCTCTTCGTCGTCGATGTCGGTGCTTTCGGCGATCTTCTGCTCCTTCTCCATGTCCAAATAGACATGCTTCACCGACCCGTAGATGCCCTCTTCCGCTTTCAGCAACGCGGATAGGCGCGCGGGCAAAGAAGCGTTCAGCAGCACGTTCCGGACCCCCGAAGCCAAATAGGCCTCTTGGGGCGTTAAGCGCCGGCCATACCATTTCTCCTTGGTTTCGTCATAAGGCGAGATGAAGAGGTACTCCCGCCTCTCTCCCCCGCTTTTGACGAGCATCAGGACCGAATCTTCCTGATCGATGCCAGTCAGGTAATAAAAGTTGCGGTTCACTTCGAAGGGATAGTCTTCGTCGTAGCTTTTCTTCTTGGCGATGCCAGAGAAAAGCAAAACAAGGGACTCCGTTTCGATTTTCTCGAAGAAGCGCGCCCTTCTTTCCGCGTATTCATTGGACAGGATCATTTCTTACCTCCACCACTTGGATCTGCTGGGACCGAGAGAGAATCTCCTCTTCTTTCAGAAAGAGGTCCTCCTCCCGAAAAGGGATTGTAGCATCGATGGCGAGCTTCGCTTTCACCGAAAAAGAGAATTCCTCCTCCTGAAGAAGGAAGCCCTTCTTTCGGCAAAGCCTTTTGAGCTCCTCGAAACGGGAATAGCTCAGGCTGAGCTTCAGAACGAGGAATTCCTTCTCCTGGCCGAGGCGGCAGTTCCCATAGGCCTCCTTCCCCGCGGTGAGGAAGCATCTTCGGAGCCTGCCGACCCCGAGTTTGGTGCCCCCGAAGTAACGGGCGACCAGGATCAGGCAGCGTTGGGCGCCCTCTTCCTGAAGGAGGGTGAGAAGCGGTTTCCCCGCGCTGCCGGAAGGTTCCCCGTCATCGCTGCTTTTCTCGCTTTCCCCCACCCGATAGGCATAAGGGTAATGGTCCGCCTTCGGGTGGCGCCGCTTGAATTCGAAGAGGAGCTCAGGGAAGGAAGAGGGGTCGGAAAAAGGAAGGGCCTCCGCTTCGAAGCGGGAGCAAAGCAGGCTCTCCTTCCCCTCCCCTTTGCTTAACACGACGCGGCTCATAGGGCCTCCAGAACGGTGGAGAAGGCGGTGAGGAAGGCGAAGGGCGTTTCCGTTCCTTCCAAGATCCCACTTTGATAGGGGGAGGGGAAATCGCTGGCTGGAAGGGAAGAAGTCCCCTCGTGGAAATATCCTTCCCTCCCGAGGGCAGAGCTGACGCTCCCCTTGCAGACGAAGAAGTCGTAGAAGTCGCTTAGATAAGCGAGCTTGATGAGGGCCTCCTCGGTCCCGGACAAGGAATCGAAGGCCTCTCCTAATGCGAGGAGGGATTGCTTTTCCTGCTTGCTGAGCAGGGCTTCGTCCAAAGAAGAGGGCAAAGAAACCGAGCTGGAGGAGAAGGAAATTCCTTTGGAAAGCAGCGCCTCGGCTTTGCGGGAGGAGATCTCCAGCTCGGCCCTTTGGAGAAGGTTCGGGTAAGAATAGGAAGAAGAAGCGTAGCCATAGGGGTCGAAGGAATCGAGGATGCCTTTGGCCTCCGCGGGCAAGAAGGATGAACGGGGGAACTCGCTTTCGTCCTTGGTCGGCGAGGAGAGGGAGAGCGCGCCCGCCGCGTGCTTCGAGAGGTTCACATAGGCAAGCCTTTCCTCCGCCCGGCTCTTCAAGGCCCCAGCCAAGAGGGAAGAAGCGTAGACGCTAGAGGCGCCCTCCTTGGCGATGGTCTGGACGTCCCCTTCCCCGGAATCGATGAGGAAGGAATAGGAAAGGGTGCTGGAAGAAAGGAAATCCGCATAATAATCCCCATACCCTTTCCCCTCCGAATCGGAGAAGGAGCAGAGCAAGGAACTGAGGTAGCGATAAAGCGGGGCGGCCTCCGAGGAAGGCGATGAGGCGATCTGCTTCGCGGCCTCTCCGATCGCTTGGCTGATGGCCCCTCCGGGCATGGCTTTTTGCAAGAAGGCGGCCTCCGCGAAGGAATCGACGCCCCCCGCAAGGAGGGATTCGATCGAAGAGAGGTGGGCGTGAAGGGGGGCGTTATCGCCGTAACGCTCCTGCAATGCGGGGGCGTCGACTGCATCCAGAAGATGGACGGAGACCGAGCTTCCGGCGATTTCGCAGCTGAGGCTCATCATCTTGTAGGCGGCGTAGGAACGGGCGGTGAAAGCCCCGCCTTCATCGACCGGCTTGAAGGAGGAGGAATAGGAAGCGGAGGAATAGAAGCCCGAATCGTAGATCAAGGAAGTGATCCCATAAAGGGAGACGCCGCGATTGAGGGCTTCTTCCAAGGAGGGATTGTCCGCGAAGGAATAGTAGCCGCCCTCCCCTTCCGAGGAGTAAAGCGAGCTGAGGAAGAGGCGGATGGCTTTCATGCTGGCCCCCTCAGGGGCGAACTCCTTTTGGGGGAGGTAGTAACGGGCCGTATCGAAGAGATAGGAGACTTGGCCCGGGGCGGAAAGCTCGATTTCGAAGGGACAGCCCAAGGAAGAGACGCGGAAGCTCCAAGTCGAGGAGGAGTATTCGCTGGAGGCGTAGGAGGAAAGATCGGCTTCGTAAACCCCATCCCCATCGAGGTCGCCAAGGATCGAATAGGTTTCGCCCCCGGAGTAGGAGGAAGAGAAGAAGCTCACTGTATCATAGGGGACGAGCTCCTGCAGGAAGGAGGAATCGGAAAGGAAGACGGAGGACAGCCCAAGCCCCTCCAAACGGGCCGAGAAGGAATCCATCCCAAGGCCTTTGCTGTCTTCATTCCCGGATGTAAGGAAGCGGGAGAGAGTGCGCGGAAGGGCGTCTTCGCAGATTTCGCTTTGCGAGAGGACGGAAAGGAAGGCGCTGAGCTTTTTGGGGCTGAGCTTCTTCATCAAAGACGGGGTGGCGGCGATTTGGGTGCCGTCCTCGGTCGTGAAACCAGCCTTTTTGGCCAAGCAAAGCAAACCTGAGGTGGCCAGATCGTCGGTGGTCAGGCAGGAGATTTCTTCCTTCCAAGAGGAAGAGAAGGCTTTGATGCGGTCGTGCACTTTGACCCGGCTCGCCAGGGAAAGGTCGTTGCCATAGCGGTAAAGCAAAGGGAAGTCGCGGTAGGGAGAGAAGGCGTTCTCGCTCAAGCCGGATTTGTTGCAGAGCAGGAACATGACTTGCTCGAAGACGGTGAGGTCGCTTGCGGGGCTGGCGCCTTCTTCGCTGGGAAGGTAGGATCCGGTGCTATAGCCAAGGCCATAGGAAGGGGAATGGAGGTTTGGGCCGGTTTGGTGGAACAGGAGCGAATCGCTCATCTCGAAGAGCAAGGAGCGGATCAGATAGGGATCCATGGAGGAGAGTCGATCGGTTTCAAGGCTCTTTTTGGCTTGGTCGAGGGAGGAAAGGAGGACGGCGAGCAAATCGATTTCCCCATCGTCATACCCCGCGTCGAAATCGGGTTCGGAGCGTTTGGACCCGTTGCTTTGGTAGAAATAGGGGTAATAGGCATTGGCCAAGGAGAAGTCGATCCCCTCAACCGAATAGGAGGATGACAAGGCAGAGGAGAGGGAATTGATCGAGGAATCCCGGAGCAAAGCGCAGTGGGAGAGCACCTTCAATAGCTTTGCGATCGCCTCCGAAGAGAGGGAGGAGAGGTCCACCGACCCATCTTCCACCTCTTTGAGCAAGCCCGAATAGGCCAGCCCATCAAGCGCGGTAGAAAGGCCACTTTCGCCCTTGCCGAGGATTTCATGGAAGGAGTTGCCCGCCTGGGTTTGGAGGGAAAGGGGGTAACGGGTGTAGTCCCCCGCTTCGCCTTTGCCTAGATAATGGGAGACCAAATAAGCGGCTTTCTGCTGCCCGGAAGCGATCCCAAGGGCTTTGTCTTTGGGCGAGGAGGGGGAATAAAGCAGCGAGGACAGGCCTTCGTTCCCCAGAACGTCGATCAAAACGGCTTGGGCGCTGGTGAACCCCTCTTTGTCCCCGCTTCCCGCGGGGGTGCTGTTGAAGATGCCCGAAGCGTAAAGAGGGGAAAGGACCGAAATGGGGTCGAGGGCCTCCAAGGAAGAGATGGACGAGAAATCCAGGCTCGCGAGGGCGGAGGATTTGCCTAAGATGGAAGCGAGGCATTCGGCTTCGCTTTCCGGATAAGGCAGGTAGTCGGAGCGGTCGCTTTTCTGGGTGAAGAAGGGATCGGCGAGCCCTAGGTCCTCCTTCAAGGAGGAAGAACCATCGAGGGAAGAGAGGGCTTTTTCCAGCTGAATGGGCAGGCTGCGGTAAAGGAGCTTGCTGGAGTTCATCGCGGAGAAGAGGCCGGAAACCAGCGAGGAGGACTCCTCCCCGACGGAGGCAAGGCCCAAGGACCCGCCGCTTAGGAGGGAACTGTCCTGCACGGTTTGGAACACTTCGCAAAGAAGGGAGATTTCCCCGTCGATGTCATCGCAGGAGGCGACGACCTGCTCGATGGTGAAAGAGGAATGCTCCGGGGCAAAGACGGTCGATGCATCGAATCCTTCTCCGGACCCATAGAGGCCGGATTTCACCAAAACCCCTTCCAAAACGGAAGCGAGGAAGGTTTTCCGTTCCCCTTGCTTCGGGGTGGAAAGAAGCTTGGACGAGCTCGCGCCCTCCAAAAGGGGACGGAGCAAATAAGGAACGGAGAGCTCGGACAAATCCAAACGGGATTCCACGAAGGATGCGTTTTCGTCCAAAACGCCGTAGGAGGGATCGAAAAGCACGTCCAAAAGTTCGCAGAAAGCCTGGGTTTCTTCTTTTCGGGCTTCTTCTTGGGAATAGACCGGCTCGAAGAACAAGGAAGAATTGATCAAAGAGAAATCGACCGCGTCGTTATCCGGCAAAGAGGCGAAAGATTTTTCCAAAGCATTGGCGATCATCACCTGCCCCAAGCAGGCGGAAGAAGAAAGGTCCTGCAGGGCTTTTTCCATGACGGGGAGCTTGCTCCGGCGGAAGGAAGAGAAGCCCGCGGCCCCTCCCAAGGCCTGAAGGTCGGAGAGGATTTTCCCGAAGGTTTCGATCTCCCCGCCTTCCCCAGCCCAGTCCGTGGGCTCGCTGAGAGAGAGGCAGGAATCCACAAACGCCGAGGCGGCCTCGCGCTTTGCTTCCAGCGAAGCGGAGGGGGAGACGGTTTTCCCTTGATCGAGGAAATAGGGCAAGGTGGAGGAATCGGCCATCGAAAGGAGCTTGGAGGAGAAGTACTTGGGGAAAACGTAGGCAGAATTCCCTTCTTCATCGGTTTTGGTGAAAATCTGGCTTTCCGCCAACGCGGAGAAAAGGCGGGTCAGGGTCGAAGGGGACACGGAGTTCAAGTCAAAGGAGGACAAATCGATCCCCCGGGCGGCCAAATCGAGGAGCTTCTGGGTGATCGCGCCTTCCTTTTCCCAATCGGAGACGTTGGCGAAGCCGATTTCCTCCGAGAGCTTGTCGGTTGGGACGTCGAGAGAGGAGTCGTATCCGAGGACCGGGGCGAAGTAGACGTCCAAAGCCCTCCCAGCGATTGGGGAAAGCACCTTGGACTCCCCGATGTCGCGGAAAAGGGCGGTGACGTCGATCTGGGAGAGGGTTCGGATCGCTTCGGAGGCGCTGGCCCCGGACAGGCTGAGCAACGAGGAGATGGAGACGGAACCGACGATGTCGAAGAGCACGTCCACGATTCGGCCATTCTCCCCGTTGGCGACGATCTGCCCTTCCGAAACCGGATAGCTTCCATCCGCCAAGCGGTCGTTCTCGAATTTGATGGAGTCGAAGTCTTCGCCGGAGATTTCGAAGCCTTCCAGCCCTGCGCTAGCGAAAACGGAGTTCAAAAGGGAAACGAGGTTCTGGTTCTTTTTGCCGTCGATTTCGGGGTTGAGGATCTTCGAAGAGGCGAAGGTATCCAGGATGCGGAGGATGGTCTCCTTCTCTTGAAGCAGGAGCTCGGCGCTGGTCGCTGGGGAGGAGCTCCCCAAGGACGAAAGAGAAAGCAGAAGATTCCCGGACGTCCCGACCAAATCCAAAAGCTTGGAAAGCTCATGGCCGAAGTTTTCGCAGCGGAAATCCAAGGTTTGGATCCCATATTCCTCTAGGTTGCCGGCGAATTGGTCCAGGTAATACTCGGCGACTTGGGGAAGGGCTTCCGACAAAAGGAGGGAGGAATCGATTTTCTCCAACGAGGACTGCACCACTTTCACCAAACTCGGGTCGATTTGGACGAGGTTGCCTTTCTCATCGAAGGAAATCCCGGTTCCATTTTCGATGAAATCGAGGCCTTCTTCGGTTTGGGCGAAGGTAGAGGCGACGTCGAGGATGGCGCCGAATTCCTTCTTGAAATCCTTAACGGTTTGGATTTCCCCTTTCGACTGGCTGAGGTCGAGCTCGAGGTTCAAAGAGTCGCCGGCGATCTTCTCGAAAAGGGGAAGGGTTTTCGGCAAGGCATTTTGCAGGAAGGAGGAATCCAGCAGGCAAGAGGGGGAATCGTCCAAAGGCATTCCGTTGGCGTCTCTTTTGCCCACGAACAGAGGGGTGAACTCCTCCGCTTTGGCCGCGGCGAGGGCACCGAGGCGGCGGTATTCTTGGACCAGCTCATCTTGGGTCCTTTCCTCCCCGTCCAAAAGGGCGAAAGCCCCATCGATCAATTCGGGGGAGATGTCGCTGATTTGCGTGAGGCAATCGAATAGGAGCAGGAATTCCTTCCCGTAGGAAAGGGAGGCGAGGTCGGAATAGGAGATCTCTCCGGCGCCGTTCTTCGGGAGGAAATCGGAAATCAAGAACGCATCCTCGGAAGGAGTTTCCTTTTTGGACAATTCGCAGAGCAGCCCGGCGAGCAAATGGTTGTACAGGGAGGAATCGTCGATGGAGGAAGCCAGCTCCGCGATGGCCCCTCGGGAATCGGTATCGTGCCCAGAAGGGTCTTTGCCGGTGAGGACGTACTTAAGCTGAGTCAAATCGAATTTCGGGGTCGAGGAGGTTTCATCGACGACGCAATCGATGATCCCGGAATCGAGGATGTGCTGGTAAATCTTGCTGAGGTTTTTGATTTCGTCGGTCCAATTCACGGAATCGGAGGAAAGGTATTGGACGGTTTCCTCACCCAGGGCCTCCTTGACGGAGGAGAGATTGGTGGCAACCGCCACGGCGAAGGGGAGGACGGATCGGAAGAGGTCGCTCTCGGAGAGGGAGTTGATGAGCCCAGGGATGCTGGTGGAGGATAGGAGCAAGTACCAGCGGATGCCTTCGCTGGAGAAAGCCGACAGCAAGCCGGAATTAACGATGTCGCTGGAAAGGGAGGCGAGGGATGAAATCTCCGAATAGATGTCGGTTTTGAGATCGCCGACGTTGGATTCGGTCAAAAAGGAGAGGATTTCTTGATCGAAGGTCGAGCTCCCATCCATGGAATTCCAAGCGAAGAACGTCTTCGCGAAGGCGCTTTCCCGATAGACCCCGAGCATTTCGGTCATCATCGAAACCGTCTCGTTCTCCTTTTCTTTGCCTTCATCGACCTTGAAGTTGGAGCTCAGGGCGTTGGCGATGCCAGTCCAAGGGGAAAGGAGCATCCCCAAGCAGGCGGCTGCGACCAAAGCCTCCTCCAAAGCGGAGACGATGCGGAGCTTTTTGATCTTCCTCCTGTGCTTTGGGATGATCCGTTTGAAGGCGATGTGCCAAAGCAGCATCACCAAAAGCGCGCCGAGGGTCGAGATAATCAAGCCCCACACGAAGATGAGGAGCAGCTTGATGAAGGAAGTGGCCAGCACGGAGGAATAGGCAAGGAGAGCGGAGGAACTGCCCTTGGCCCCCATCGCATCCGCGATTTGGAGGATGATTTCCTCCAACGTGCCCTGAACGGTGGTCCACGGGGCGGAAATCGCGTGGTCGGCCCCATCGAAGTTCAGGTTGAATTGGATGGCGGGCAAGTTGAAGCGCGACATATCAATCCCGCCGACGAAGGCAGCATTCGGGGTCAATGTGGCCAAAATGACGGCGATCATCAGGGAAAAGGAAATCAAACGGTAGGTCCCATACTTCCAGCCCCGGAAGATGCCGCGGATGAAGGCAATGGCCAAAACGGCGCAAACGAGGACAAGCAAAACCAATAGCGCCGTATCCAAATATTGAACGATCGGGCTAACCGTAGCATCGTCAAAGATTAACGTGTAATTGCTCATGGTCTCATTATCGGGCGAAACTCGCCCACGCACAAGCGCGCGCACTAGTGGAATTTCAGTGAAGTGGAATTTCAGTGAAGTGGAATTTCAGTAAAGCCTTGTCTCACTAGATTTAAATCGCCGCCGTGTTAGAATTCCGCCGGCATTTATGAAGGCATTTTATTTTCGGCGCAATCGCTGCACGTCCTGCGGGCACACATACGAACCGACGTTGGCGAAATGTCCGTATTGCGGGCAAGAAAACCCTGACAAGGAAGCTCGGAGGTTCGCGAATTTCCTCCCGGTCCCCGCGTGGAAGGAAGCCGTTTTCTTCGGCGTCGGCTATTTCGGGCTTCAGCTCACCGTCCTTTTGACGGAGCTGATTTGCATTGCTGCGGTCGGGGCCGGCAACAGCGCCGCCTTTCTGGAATCGGGAAAAGGGCTTTTCGTGATATACGCCGTCGCTTATCCGCTTGTCTTCGTTTTGCAAGGCTTCTTCCTCTTCGGCGATTGGAGGTGGATCGGGAAGTCCCTCTCGTCATGGAAACCTTACGTTGCGGGCGTCGTTGGCTTTGTCGCCATGATGGGCGCGAACGTCGTCTACAATTTGATAATTCAAGGCATTTTCGCCGCATCGGGCGCCCCTCTCCCGGCGACCAACGGAAACCAAACCAACGTAATCAGCATGGTGCTCGAGAACCCCGTTGCCTGCGTTTTCATCATTGGGCTCATCGGGCCGTTCGTCGAGGAGCTTTGCTACCGCGTGGGCTTGTTCGGATTCATGAACCGCTTCGCCAAGTGGGCCGGCTATTTGGTCGGAATCCTCTTTTTTGGGTTCATCCACTTCGACTTCACCGCCCTAGGGAACGGCGAAGCGCTGCTTGGAGAAATCATCGCCCTGCCAAACTACCTAGGATCGGCGGCGGTTTTATGCTTTTTGTACGACCGGTTCGGCTTTGGGGCATCGTTTACGGCCCATTCTCTAAACAATATGCTCTCCATCGTTGAAATCCTCATTAGCCAAGGAATTGCAAAATGAACCTTCGGGAAAAAGCGCAAATCCTCAACGAATTCGCCCTTAAGCTCTTCGCCTTCGCCTTTATGGCGCTTGACCATATCGGCCTGTTTCTGCTGAGCTATCGCGGAAGCGGCGACGCGGCGGGATTGGTCCTGCGCGCGATCGGCCGTCTGGCTTTCCCTTTGTTCGCCTTCATGCTGGCGGAGGGCATGAGGAAATCCCATCGTCCCGGGAAATACCTTCTGCGTTTGGGCTTGATGTGGGCTTTGGTGGCGGCGGCGCAGCTGATTCTCTTCTATGGCTTCTCCAGCGAGGAGATCGGACATTCGAACAACGCCTTCACCGATTTGGTCTTGGGCGGTCTTTTCCTTTACTGCCTATCCCTTCCCAATTGGAAGAAAAGCCTATCCGGGCTCCCTTTGATCGCGATTCTAGGCTCATACGTCCTTCAGGTCCTCCGCATCAATTCCCTCATCGCTCTCCCAGACTCTTTCCCGCTGTTCCTTCTGCCCGGATATTCCCTTTTCGGGTTTGCGCTCATCTTGGGTTTTTACTACTCCAAGCCTCTCGTGGATCGGGTTTCCTCCAAATACCTCTCCGGAAGCGGACAGTCGTTGGAATCCTTCCAAGAAACCAAAGCGTATCAGGGCTTGTTGAATTCCGTCTCCGCGACGTCTTTGTTCTTAACGACCCTCATCGGGTGGGCGCTTTCCTATCTTCCGTCCTTCCAATTCGACGTCGTGACCATGCAAGGGAGCGCCCCGGGCACGGTTGGGCAAACATGGTGTTTGCTCTCCGCGCTGCTCCTTTTCCTCTACAACGGCAAACGAGGGCCGGACGGAAAAGCCATCCGCGTTTTCAGCTATGCGTATTATCCGGTGCATCTTGCTGTCATTTTCGTGACGTTCTTATTAATATTTGGTTATTGAAAGGAGATTGCTATGCTGATTGAAATCCATTCCAAGGAGCAATTCGACAAGGAAATCGCCTCGGGGAAGGCCGTCGTCGATTTCAATGCGACCTGGTGTGGCCCTTGCCAAATGCTCAAGCCCATCGTTGAAAAAATCGCCCAAGAGAACCCCGATTTGAAGTTCCTCTCCGTCGACACCGACGAAGTCCCCTCAGCCGCGGAGCAATTCGCGGTCTATTCGATCCCCAACGTCGTCGTGCTCGAGGACGGAAAGGAAGTGAACCGAAGCGTCGGCTACATCCCCGAACCGGCCTTCAAGAAATTCCTCGGTTTGTAAGGGAGGCCTGTCCATAAAAGGTTGGACAGGCTTTCTTTTTGTGGTATATTACACGTCGCTACGGACCATTGGTGTAGCGGCCTAACATGTCTCCCTGTCACGGAGAAGATCACGAGTTCGAATCTCGTATGGTCCGCCAGCAATTTGCAGGTGTAGTTCAGTGGTAGAACACCAGCCTTCCAAGCTGGTTATGCGGGTCCGATTCCCGTCACCTGCTCCAATTCGTCAATCACCCGTGGGATCCCCGCGGGTTTTGTTTGTTAAAAGAGGGTGAAGCCATGGGAAAGAGAATTGTTCTTGCCAGCAATAACAAAAACAAGAAAAAGGAATATGAGGAGATCCTCGGCCCTCTCGGCTATGAGGTCCTCACCCCTAAGGATTTGGGCGTGACAAGCGACCCAGAGGAAAATGGGCTCACCTATCGCGAGAACAGCTACATCAAAGCCAAAGCCCTGGCCCAAAAGATCGCTGGACCGGTGCTATCGGACGATTCCGGTTTGGAGATCAATGCCTTGGGGCGTTTCCCCGGCATCCACTCCTCCCGCTTCGCCTCTTCTTACCCGAGCTACGCGGATGCCTGGAACGTCCTTTTCGAGCGGCTGGAAGGAGCGACGGACCGTTCCGCCCAATTCGTTTGCTGCATCTGCTATTTGGCGGACAAAGAAAGCGAGCCCCTTTATTTCGAAGGGGTTTGTCATGGGCAGATCCTGTCCGAGCCGGAAGGGAACAACGGTTTTGGATACGACCCGATTTTCCATTGCGACGAGGCGGATTTGAATTTCGGGGAAGCCAGCGAAGAAGAAAAAAACCGTTATTCGCACCGCGGGAAAGCCAGCGCTAAATTGGTCAAATTCCTTTCACAAAAGTAAGGCACGCCCCAACGATGATAAGGGCCTGTGCCATCACGTAGGTGGCCATGATATAGAAGTCGCGGCGCTTCATGTCTTTCACGTAGGACGTGTAGACCAAGAAGCAGTCCGAGGCAATGAAGCACACGCCTCCCAGCGCGGCGAGGAAAAGATAGTCAAAAGCCCCGAAGAAGCAGGCGGCGGCGGCGAAAAGGAAGTCCAAGACCAAAATTCCAAAGTAGATCGTCCCCCCGAAGGCCATTTGGGGCTGCTTTATGATTTTGTGCATCGGCCCATAGGCGATGAGGCAGAACAAAACGTAGAACACGGCGAACGCGACATAGATCCACCAAGGGAAATGGACCGCCATCGCGTAGAGGGCGATGTAGAAAACGTGCCCCACGAAAAAGGAGAAGGTGCCGAGGACCATCGGCCAAACCTTATGCTTTTTCAGCAAGAACGCATCCCCGATCGTGCCCAAAAACGCCCCAACGTAAATAGGCCAAGCCCGAGGCACCCAAGCGACGGCCATCAGTCCAAGGCAGCCGACGCAAAAGCACTTCGCCGTTTTCCTGCCAAGTTCATTTTCCAAGAAAGCGAAGGCGAGCTCACATGCCGTGGCAAGGATGGAAAGAAAGAAAAAAACGTAAGCAGCGACCGAAATTTGGCCGAAATCAATGGGGTTCATACCAACTTAGGATAGCAAAAAGGTTTCCATAAATCCACGTCGCTTCTTATAATCGTGGGTAACAGTGAGGCAGCAAATGGAAAAAGCGGGTAAGTTGGGAGCCAAAAAGTGGTTTTCGTTCATTTTGGTCGGTTTGATCGGCCAGCTGGCCTGGGCGATTGAAAACAACTACATCAACCTTTGGGTCTTCTCGCAATCGGGGAAAGCGGACTTCATCAACTGGATGACCATCGCAAGCGCCATCGTGGCCACGCTGACGACTTTCCTCATGGGCGCCCTTTCGGACAAGCTTGGGAAAAGGAAGCTTTTCATCGCCTTGGGATACACGATTTGGGGCATCTTCGTCTTCGCCTTTGGCCTTGGCTCCTTAAAGAACATGGAGGCGATGGTCGGAAGCGGATCGCAGGCGATCCTTTGGGTCGGCATCGCCAATGTTGCCGTCGATTGCGTGATGACTTTCTTCGGGTCGACCGGAAACGACGCCTGCTTCAACGCGATGGTCACCGAGCAAGCGGACGAGAAGAATCGCCCTTTCGTTGAGACCGTCCTTTCGATCCTTCCTTTGATCGCGATGGTGCTGATGATGGGCATCGGTTTGGTTTTGGGGGTTCCGGGCAGCCAAGGAGAGGGCGAGACCATGGCGGAATACGCCGCGCGAATCGCCCCGAGTTGGCTTTATTTTTTCTTGATTTGCGGAATCGTCACCACTTCGGTGGGGATCCTTTCTTTCTTTTTGCTTCCAAATGACAAAAAACAAGCAAACGCCCCAACTGGTTTCCTCAAAAACCTTGCCTATGGATTCCTGCCGAGCTCAGTTAAGGAGAACAGGCGTTTTTACATCGCTTTGCTCGCGTTCCTCTTCTTCAACATCGCCGTCGATTCGTTCATGCCTTATTACATGGTTTATTTCCAAAGCTTTTCCGACTTGAACTTTTATTTGGCGATGGGCATCATCGTCGGCGTTTCCATCCTCATCACGATCCTGATTGGGGCCTTCATGGACAGGATCGGGCATTTGAATATCCTCCTTCCCGCGATCCTAGTCATGGCCGCCGGAGCCCTCATCCTCTTCTTTTTGGATTCAAGTTGGGCTTTGGTTTTGGGTGGCGTCATCCTGATGGTCGGCTATTTGTTGGGGACATCGGTTCTGGGCGCGGAGTTGCGCGATCAAACCCCGGAGGAGAAAGCCGGATCTTTGCAAGGCGTTCGCATGGTTTTCGCCGTGCTGCTTCCCATGATCATCGGCAGCAACGTTTCCCTCCTCGTCTTCCAGCAGCCAGGGTTGGACGCATACGGCGAACCGACGAAAATCCCAGACCACTGGATGTTCCTCGTGACAGCGGCTTCCTGCTTGCTTGCTTTGGCCCCCGCCTCTTGGCTTTTCTTGACAAGAAAAAGGGCCGAAGCGCAAGAAAAACCGCAATAATGGATTATTCCGAAAGATAGGAAACGGAGATCAAACCGGTTCCGTTGCTGTTCCAGTCGGAGGCGAAGCCCTTGGTTTCTGCCTCTTTTTCCGTCATGGATAGATGAATGGTATTCAAAGAGGAATCCCCGTAAAAAGCCCGCGATCCGATGCGCTGAAGGGAAGAAGGAAGAGTGATTTCCGGCAAAGAGAAGAGGGAGGCGAAGGCAAAGGAATCAGCCTCTTGCAAACCAGGGAGGCTGAGCGAGGAAAGGCGTGTGTTGTATGCAAAGGCGTTCGAGCCGATGAAGGCGACGCTAGTCGGGAAGGAAGCGGATTCAATCGCGGTTCGATAGGAATCGTCGGAAGAATCGCCAAACTTTTTGATTCCGACAAGGGAGAACGATGAAGGAAGGGAGCTCAGAGCCAAATCCTCTTCCACAAGGACTTTGTCCGTTCGGGAGGAAGACGGGGAAAAGGAAGTCAGAACGTACCCTTTCTTGGAGGTATCGTATTCGTAAGAAAGCGAATCGCCCTTCGCCCCCAAGACGTCGCGGAACTCTTTTTGGGTCAAAACCGGATGGAGGGTGAGGTCTTTTTCGAGCAAGTCGCCCTCGCTCATCCAAGAATCGGGGGTTCCATCCGTCCCGGTTGTGCTCCAAAAAGAGGAGAAGATCAAGCCGGAGGAGACGCCGCCCACCTCGCTTGGGAGGTCCAAATCGCCGAACTCGCTCCCGCAATCCGCCTTAGAGGTTTTGATCTCGCTGCCATCGGCATTCAAGAAGGTGACGTTCACCGTCTTATGGTTTCGCTTATAGGTTGGATAAAGAGAGCAGTCGAAAAGGATGTGAGACGAGTCGACTTTTTTGCCGGAGATTGAGGAAGGGGCATCCCCTGAATAGACGCCCTCCCACCCGGCGAAAGAATAAACAAACCCACCGTCTTCATAGGCGGGAGCGGAAGAAGCAAACGCGTCCCCATAGGGAAGCTCGAAAGTTGATTTCCCATCAATTTCAAGGGGGTCCTGGAGGGAAGAATCCCGAAAGAGGGATACCGTATAGGTTCGGTAAACGGCCTCATTGAAGTTTGGTTTGAAGGATTCTTTCCTTTTGACGGTCCAATCGAAAAGCGAATCCAGGTCATAGGCGTTTCCGGAAGCATCCAGATAATCCCCGCTGAAGGGTCGGATTTCATAGTAAGGCAAGGAGAAGGGATAGGCTAATCCGCTTAAAGCGGAGCGAGCGGTCGCCTCATCCCCGAATTTGGAGGCGAGAGCATCTCCCAAGCGGGTTCCATAGGAAAGAACGCTTTCAAAAACGGGGGCGGAGTCGACGTTCCCGACCGAAACGAAATAGGTCTCGAGGGAGACGGAAAAATGCGCAAAGACGGAGCAATCCGCCCGGATGTCGTTCAAATCGACTTTGCTCCCCGATAAGGGATCCGAGCCTTCCGGATAAAAACCCTGCCAACCATCAAACGTGTAAACACGACCCTCTTCCTTTCTCTGCCGGGTGGAATGATAATCGACGGCCTTGCCGTCCTCCCCCACTTCAACGTGACTGAGCCTAGCGACGCGGGAGGAACTTTTCTTGCTGACGTATCCGGAACCGACGTATATTGCGTTTTCCTTTTTGAGTTCGCTTGGGGCGTAATCTCCGCCGGCTTCGCCGGAATGGATACCCTCATAATCGGTGTAAAAATCGATTTTGTACATCTGACTTTCCTGACTGCAAGAAGGCAAAAGGGAAAGCGCGAAGGAAGAAGAGACCAATAAAAGGAGGGTTTTCTTGTTCATCGATTCAATTATCCCCTTTCACTCTCTTCCAAGGAAGAGGAAACTGCCTTGTTCCTGTCTTCCAAGTGGTATATATTAACCACCGGTAGGTTTTGATTATGAATCGAAAAGTAAACGTGTTTCTCGGATTGGGGGTCGCCTTGATGGCTGCGGTCTCCATCTTCGTCCTCTTCTCCTATGCCTTCAACGATTCGCAGGGTCTCAACTTCGATGGTTCCAGCGTCTTCACCGCCATGATGGGCGACAGCACCAAGAACCTAAACGCGGTCCCTTGGCTGATCGCTGCATTCTCCTTCGAAGTCGTCGCCTTCGTCACCGGTTTGTTTGGCGGAATCCTTCACGGGAAGATCAGCTCGCTCATCTACGGCGTGACCTTGGTCCTGCTGGTCGCCGCTGGAATTCTCTTCCTCAATGCGAATACGCTCTACGTCGCGGTCAACCCCTACTCCGGGCAAGATACCTTGAGCCTTGGAACTGGATGCATCTGCACGGTCATCTTCGCTTTCGTTGGAGCGTTGCTCAGCCTCTACGGGGCTTATTCCAACTGGAAAGCCTAAAGCATTCAAGAAGAAAAGCCACCCGCGGGTGGCTTTTTTCGTTGCCCGGATATTAAGCGACGTGGTCGCAAATGTATTTCCCAACGTCCTCGTAATTGATGTTCAGAGCCATCGAAAGCGATCCATAAACCAGCGGGGCTGCCCGGTTGACGAATTGGGCGTCCATAGAGTTCAAATGACCGTCTTTTTCCTTTCTTTGCATCGCTCCCTGAAGAAGGGGGATCAAATCAGAAAGAACTCCGGCCCCCAAAGCCGATTCGTAGGACATCTTCCGCTTCTTCGAATCGGTAATGTAGATATCTTTCTTTGGGGAGGGCCAGTGATCGACCAGGGAAGTCGCCTCTTCTTTGGAAATCGGGGATGATAACGACCCAGAATAATCCACAGGAACGCGAACAATATTTCCTTTATCGTCCCCGAAAAGAGGGGAAAGAACGTAGTACAAAGTGCCGGAGGTATCTCCGGTCAGTGGGGCTATCGCCTGAACCAAACATATACCGCAGTGTTTGTGAAAAACGTATTCATTGACTTGAAACGCCATCCGGATCCTCCCTTTCATTAATGTATAAGGCAAAATCAAACATTTTTCGCCCTTGAATGCTGAAATTATATCAAAAAATATCAAAAATTGCGCCTGAAACCGCTAACAATCGATTTTATTCGTTCGGCATCGAACTTTTTTGCCAAGTGCTCATTTCGGATTTTGAGGAAACGTCGAATCAAGCAGCGAACCCTTTCACCTTCTCTGCGATGGAGTCTGCTAAGACGTCAACGCCTTCGTCTTTTTTGGCGGAAACAGGGAAGAATCTTGCCTGGGAATTCAGCTTATTGATATGGTCTTCCGCCGCTTCTAAGTTGAAGTCAAAGACGGGGAGAGTATCCATTTTCGTGAAGACGAAGAAATCGCCAACGCGGAACATAAGAGGGTATTTAAGCGGCTTATCATCACCCTCAGGAACTGAGAGCAAAACCATTTTCAGCGCAGCGCCCGTATCGAACTCGGCGGGGCAAACCAAGTTGCCGATGTTCTCCAAGAAAATAATGTCCAAGCCGTCTTCGCCGATGGCTTCAACCCCCTCGGAAACCATCTTTGCGTCCAAATGGCATTCCCCAGAGGTGTGGAGTTGTATGGTTTTTACGCCCGTTAATTTGCCAACGGTTTCTGCGTCGACGACGGCATCCATATCGGCTTCCATGACGCCAATCCGAAATCCCTTTGCCTTCAATTTGTTGATCAAAGAAACGAGCAAGGTCGTTTTTCCCGATCCGGGAGAAGACATGACGTTGATGAGAAAAACTTTGTGTTCTTTAAGGTTTTTCCGCAAAAGCTCAGCACGCGAATCGTTGTTGGCCAAGACGGATTGTTTTACTTTAATAACGCGGACTTCAGACATATTTTCTCCTTAGTGTTCCTTGGTATTTTAACCGTTTTCCCATGAAGCGTGTTGAAGAATGATTCGCTGATTTCTTATGGCGAGCCCATCAAAAAACCAAAGCACCCGTGTATCGATATTTTTCCTCGCATTCATAACGAGATGTGTTATTTTGCCTTATTATCCGCTCTATTCGGTTTCCTCATAATGATGTTTTCATCCGATACTGCCTTACTTTTTTGAATTCTCCAAAATAGAGAATCCCTTTTCTATGAGTTCGATACCCGAAAGAGAGAAGGAAGTTAGACGGTGACATTTACAATGTCCTCGAAAAGGAGATGCCATGAACGAAACACTTGCCAAATCCCAAAACAGCAATCCCTCGAAGCGGAAAGCGATTTTGATTTCCTCCATCACGGGCGGGGTGGCGATTTGCCTTGGCGTAGTGGCCGGCATCGTCGGCGCCAAGCTCTTTGGCGGTAAGCAAACGGTTGATTATTCGAACGTGAACGTCGACGCCTTGACCGACGATATCGACGCCACGCGGAGCAAATACAACCAGGCGAAATCTTCTGGCACTCCCCTTGAAAAAGCTTTAAGGCCTTCGGAGATGGTGAACCTTGCAATCGCCAATTATTCCGCCCTCCCTTCCACGAAAGCGGTTGGGCTCGGAAGCGCCGTTTCAATGGGCGTGACGCAGCAGATTCAGTCAATCCAAATCAAAAACGACGGCAAATATTTCGAGGAATCGAATTCCATCGGGTTGGTTAATCTCTTCGACAGGATGTACCAAGAGGGGGACAGCACCTCTTGCTACTGGGGCGAAAGCTCAGACTACTCCGCTCATCCGAAAAAAGTCTATACGAACGAGCAATACGCCGAAATGATGGGCCGCAAAGTCTCCGATCCGATGATCTATGTCATATCCCGCAAAACGGCGATCACGAAAGAAGAGTCGGTGAAATCCGGACGCGGCATTTCCAAAATCGTCAAAGAGAACGGGGGATATACCGTCGACTTAGAGCTCAATCGGAAAACCAGCGTCGTCAATTACGTCAAGCAAATGCAAAACATTTCTGGGCTCACCGGATACCCCACTTTCGCTTATTGCCACTTGACCTTCCATCTGAGCGAGGACCTCATGCCGATCGATTACACATCCTACGAAAAATACAACGCGACGAAGGCCAGCGTTCCTCTCCCGGTCGACATCGAAGGCTCGCTTACGACCAAGTTCTACACCACCGGAAGTTACCCCATCCCCTCTTTGACCGATGTCACTTCCGGCGAATACTCCAAGTGATTTGATTCTCTGAAAAGGAGTTCGATATGAAAAAAGACAAAAACAAGAAAAAGAGCGGCATCGACAAAAAGCACTTCTTTTTGAATTCGGGCGTATTCCTAGCTTTGTTCGGAATCACCACCGCCACCACTTTCCTTCTTGTCCCCAAAGGCACTCAAGGGGATGGCGTTGACGATGAAATCGACGAGCCCATTGACGACAACGATGACGTCGTCATGACGGGGAAGCAGAAGTTCATCACCAATTTGACCAATAGCGCAACGTCTGGTCTGAACCTGTCCTTCACGAAGCTTGACGCTTACTTTCCCGGCAAGGACAAAGCCGATTCCTCGAAGGGAAACCGCATCAACGGGGCCGGAACCGAAATAACCTTTGCGATGGATGAGGTTTCCGCCCACGGGATCAGCCTAGGACTGAAAGGCAAAGTCGATTACAACGGGCACAACCGTCAACTCGACTTGCTGAAAGCGAGTGACGACATCTACTTCTCCATCGTCGATTTGGACAACTCCTCCTACGACTTCAAGTACAAAGCCTCGATTGCCCCTAAGGTAACCGAAGACCGAGACCCCACCACCGGCGGGCTCATCCAGTACGAATACGGGGATGTCGATTGGATCCTTTCCGACGTCTTGGAAATCCTTTCCGCCGGCGGCATTCAGGTTGAGCTTCCCTCCATCGATTTGGGCGGTTCCTCTTCCGGGGATTCCTCTTCCACCGGCGAAAGCGGAAGCAATGCTTTGTCCGATATCCTCGACTCCCTCAACAACATGGAGGAAGACGAGGCCCATTCCTATTTCACTTGGAACCTTCCCTTGGAAGATCAGATTTTCCCGATCGGCCTTTCCCACGACGCCAACTACGCGCTTTCCGGAATCGACTTCCCCGCGAAGACTTTTGAAGGAAGCAACGAAAAGCAAAACGCCTTCTCTCTGCAAAACGGGGGCGAGGAAATCGGAACCATCCAAGCGTCCGCGAAAGTGATCACCGGCAGCGATTCGGTCAATTGGATGGATTTCATCCCGGGAGAGCTTGGGGAATACCACAGCCTCGTCGATTCCGCCTCTTTGTTCCGGAAAGTCGCCCGGTACGCAGCGAACCCGCAATTTGGGATCCGCACCACCAACTCTTTGAACATCAATAGCGGAAAGGGCCTTGTTTTGACCCACTACAAATCCGAAGGCGGAAATGCCACCACGGAAACGTTGGAGCAGGCAAGCCTCGCCCTCTCCGCGGGCGCCGACTTCACAGGTGGGCTGAAAGCCTTCTCGGCCAACGTCGATTTCACCGCCGATTCTTCCTACGCGAAGCTTTCGGCCTCCTACGATGGCGAAAACGCCTACATGAACATCGACGATTTGCTCATGGCTCGCGTCAGCAAAACCAACCTCGACGCCCTTTGGAGCAACGTCGCCTCCTCCTTGAGCGAAGATTCCTCCACGGAAGAAAGCATCGAAGAAACAAGTGAGATCGGCGATTTGATCTCGACCGTTCTCGATGAATTCCCCGTCATCAAAGGAATGGCCGAAGGGCATTACGAAGGCGCCTTCGACTTCATCAAATCCATCGAAGGAAAAGATAACCGCTTCGAAATCACCTTCGATCTTTCGCCGCTGAATTTGGAGGGCGAGGTTTCCTTAGCCATCGACGGCACTTATTCCGATTCCGCAGAAAACGCCCAAACCGATACTTATCTGACCGGCATCACTTTCTCCGGCGTTAAGTTGAGCGCCTTCCAGTTGGACGGCTCCCTTCTCCTCGACGCCTATCAGGCTCCTTCCATCAATGCGGAAGATTACGACGAATTGAACCACCTACCCGGAATAAAAGACCAAATCACCACTCTTACCTCTTCCCAACAGGCCGCTTTATCCTTGTCCGGTTCGATCCTTGGCGAGGAAAAAGACAGCCTCGGAAACTCTATCGGCGTCCGCTTCAACAGCAACATTGGCTTCTCTTACCCAGACAAGCAAATGGGGATCAAGCTAACGGCCAATCAGGTTTCGAAAGAATATTCCCAGGACCATCACTTCTCCTTCAGCCTCGATGGGGACGGGAAAGACTTCACGAACGCATCCTTCCGCTACGATTCCAAAAACGATGTCGCGATCGATGCGAAATCCGGTTTAGACGAGACGGGCAAAGCTCGGAGCAACCCCCGCTCGGACAAGCCGCTTACCGGCACGATGGCGATTTCTTCGATGCAAGACATCGTGAGCACGGTGAAATCCGTCATCCCCGAGCAGGAAGACGACGGGAAGACCCCATTCCAGAAGATCGCCTCCGCATTTGGGAACCTCGCCGGCAACGATTTAGCCAATGATTTAATCAACCAGAAGTTCTTCGGTTTCGCCGAAAAGAAAATCTTGACGGAGAAGGCTTCCTTAGGAGGAGACGCCAACACCTTCAAACTGAACGGGGACCTATTCGGCTTGAAGGAGAACCCCATCGTCGAAATCGCTTATCAGCCCAATCAAGAAGGCAGCAACGGCGGATTCAAATCCCTGCAGTTCTCCCTTAAAAACATCCAAATCAAATTGGGGTTGGACGCAGTCGACAACGTTTCAAGCGCCTTACTCAATCCGCTAAGCGGTGAGGATCTATCTACTTACACCGACTTCAACACCTTAAAAACCCTGTTCGAATACGGGGCCGGATCGACGAAACTCGGCAAGGTGCTTTCCGGCGACACCTCCGTCTACGACATCTCGATGAACCTCGACCTCAACATCGGCGACACCTCCATCGATTTGCTCGGCGTTTCGCTCCACCTGGCCAACGAAAAGGATTTCGTGAAAGCCCACTTGTCGATTCCTTATATGCCCCTGATCAAAGGCGTGAACGCGCCGGACGATTCGATTTACTTCCGCGGCCACGAATATGAGGGTCGCAGGGCCGTTGACCTCTATTATTCTTATCAAAAAGGCGACGAAAACTACGGGGACCTCTACATCACCCGCGATTCCAGCTACGGTCGCGTTACCCAGGTCCGCGACACGGTTCGGCTCACAGGGAAGGATTTCTTGGAGCAATCCCAAGACGGCAACGCGGTTTATTCCTATAACGGCATCGGATGGCTGCTCGAATACGTTCTCGGCGTCAATGAAAGCTACCTCCGCAAAAGCAACGCTTCCACCGAAGCCTTGCAGCAGAGCGCAGAAAGCGCCGGCTCTTCCTCAAGCGGCTTCGCAACGCCCTTCGTCGCCTCCTTCCCCCATCCGGAAGACTTCATCAAGGAATATGCGTTCTCTGAGAGCGAAAAGACTTGGTCGATGGGCGTCGACGTCGGATCCCTGCTCAATGAAAGAGCCTTGTTAGGGGATGCGATGGTCTCCATCCACGGGCAAGACGTCTCCAGCGAAGACGGGGGATCGTCCTGGAAGACGATCGACTCCCTCTCCTTGACCTTCAACATGGTCCTCGGCAACCCCGATGGGAGCCATCGGATCGTTCCGGCATCCATCCGGGCTGGGCTGAAGCTGGACAACGTTTCCACCGGGATTTATCACAACACTTGGGCCAACGCGGCCGTCAACGACTTCACCAGCGTCGTTAGCTACAGCGATACCGGAGAAGTTCAATTCTCCTATGGGGACCAGTACACCAAACATTACCAAAAGGACGGGGACGCCCCCTTCCTCCCCGGCAACTACTATGTCGGGGTTACCTGCTGATAAACGATGAGAAAAAAAGAAAGAAACAAAATCATTTCGCCAAGGAGGTTGGGCACAAGCCACGCCTCTTTTGTGCGTTATGGGGCCCTGCTTCTTTCTTTGGCCCTCTCTTCTTGCGCAGGGAGTTCTCCATCCTCTGCCTCGAATCAAAAGAAGGAGGAATCCTCCAGCCAAACCCAAACCGCGATCGGGGCGAAAGCTTTGGCGGACAACGTGCGCAATTCCTTCGCCTCCGGCTTCACTCTTTCCTTGAACGAAGCGGTTCTGACCGCGGGCGAAAAGAATGTCTTTGACTTGGCCGGTGGGTCCCTTTCCTTTTCCTTAGAGGGGCTTTCCCTCCACGATTTGTCTTTCTCCTTATCCGCGCCCGTTTCCTATAACGGGCTGGGGCAAAGGAAAATCGAGGCCTCTTTGGTAGACGACCAGCTCTACTTCGCCTTGTCCTGCCCGCAAGAGAAACAAGACCCCTACGAGGTCCGTTACCAAGTCTCCACCGCTGCCTACACCTACGAGGAGGGCGGGGAAAGCCATGACTCCATCACCGGAGGAATCTTCCAATATGAATTTGGGCGTTTGGATTGGATCATCGACGACATCCTGCAAATCCTATCCAGCTATGCTTTTTCCCCTTCTCCGAAGACCAGCGTGGAAAAAACGTCCTTCGATTGGGGCGCTATTTCCTCGTCTTTGGATGAAATCAGAGAAATCTCCGCAGGATCGGGTTATTTCCTTTGGAAGCTCCCAATTGGCGAGCACATCTATTCCATCGGCTTGAAAAGCGATGAATCCTATTCCCTCTCCGGGATCGATTTCCCCGCGAAAGGGGTGGAAGGCGCCTCCGGGGACCTTCCCGGAGGGTTTTCCCTTACTCTGTCCGCGGATTTCCTGAGCGGTGGAACCTCCATTTTGCCCCCCGAAGGAAAAGACTCTTACCTCGAGCTGGATAACTCGATCGACTTGTGGGAGAGGATTGCGACCTACGCGGGCAAATCCGCCTTTTCCCTCTCTAGCTTCCACGAGGAAGACGGGGTCCGAAAAAACGGGCTCGTCTTAACGCACAAAGAAGAGGAAGTCCCCGATACCGATGTGGCCATCGGCCATCCCGCGATCGATGAAAAGGCCGTTTTCGAAGTCTCCGGCCAGGCCGATTTTCAGGGTGGGCGCATCAACGACCTGTCCGCGCTTGCCTCTTTCCAAGGCGAAAAAGAAAGCAAGTATATCCAAGCCCGCTTTTTGGATGGGAGCCCCGATCAGCAAATCTATATGGACGTCAACGGAATTTTCAAAGCCAAGACCTCCAAAACGACCGCAGACGCCTTGTGGAGCGCATTTGCGAATCTCCTCGGCGACCCTTCCATTTCCAACAAATACCTGACGACCCTTCTTTCCGCCGCGAATTCGATTTCCAGCGCAATCGATTCCATTAAAGAAAGCCAAGTCGGCAAAGATATCGTCGAAGGCCATTACGAACATATTTTAGATACCATCACCAAGCTGGAATGCCGTGACAACCGCATCTACGCGAACTTGGATTTGACCAAAGCGGGAAGTTCCGGAAGCTTGGAGCTGACCCTCTCGGGAACGGATTTGGCCTTAGCCGAAATCACTTTCAAAGGTTTCACCATCGGGTATTTTGGGATCGAGGGGACCCTTCAGGTGAGCGATTACGCCCCCTCCGGGGATTTTGACCCCACCTCCTACGTGGAAATGGATCATCTCCCTTCTCTTTCCGACCAGCTGGAGGACCTTTTCCAATCGCATTCTTTGGAGGCGAAGTTCAAAGGATATCTCCTCGACAAAGGCACCACCGCGGTCAGCGAGGACACCCGCTTCGCTTCCCTTGGCGGCAAATCGCCCCTGACGGAAGAAGGATTCGCCTTCGAAGGCAGGTTTGCGTTCAATTTGGAAGAGAAAACGGCGATGGGACAAGGAGTGTTCCTTGACCGGAAAAAGGACTATTTGAACGAGCACGCCATTTCGATTCAGATCGACGGGGACGAAGATTCAAATGGGAACATGCTCTTTGGCTATAGTTCCAAAAACGACAAAAAGAATTCGGGGGCGGACGGCTACAAAGACCTCAATTACGGGAACATCACCGAGCCAAGTTCCGATCCAATGTATGGGCGCTTCACCATCTCTTCCCTCAACTCGCTGTTGAATTGCCTGGGAGGGTTGCTGAATTCGAGCGATTCGCGTTTCACTCGCTTCACCGACGCCAAAGACACGATCGCCACCACATTAATCGCGAAATTGGCCCAAGGGCAAATCGCTCCTCTGCTGACGGAGAAGATCCTGCTTTCAGCCACGAAAACCGGAGATGTTTTGGACGTGGTCGTCTCGAAATCCCTCTTGGGGAGCGCCAGCGACGTTTCCTTGCGGATTGTCTTCGGCGAATCGGGCTTAAGCCTGTTGCGGGTTCAAGTCGATTTGGGCGAAAAAGAGCTCTTCCTTCAGTTGGAGACCGCCGTTCCGAAATCCCCCTTCAGCAAGGAAGACCTTGCCGTTGCGGATTTGAAAAACAACGAAAGCAAGGCCGTCGATTATTCCTCTTTGCCGACTTTGGTCGATTACGCCTTGGGATCGGCGACCTTAGGGGAAGATGAAAACGGCCAATCCACCTACCATCTTTCCGGGAAGGCCAATATCAAGGCGCTGTCGTCGCTTTTCAGCCTCGACGTGAATTTCTCCTTCTTCGTGGCCTTAACGGGCGCGGAGGTCAAAATCATCGGCGTCATCAGCGTGCCGATGGTGATCGGCGTCAACACGAAAGAGCTTTTCGGCGGAACCCGCTATGTGGAAATGTATTACCACACTTCCGGGAACGACCAAGACGGGACTTTCTTCTTCCACCGCGTCCACGACAACGCCATCAGCGACGACACGGAGGATTACGCCAAGGTCAAAGCCAGCGATTTCTCCGCCAATTTGCTCAACTGGCTTTGCGGATACGTTCTAGGGCTCAGCTCCACCATCATGGACAAAATCACATCCTCCTCCGCCGAAGAGGAAACCCCCTCCTCGTTGCACGGGGAGGAATTCGTGACCTCTTACGTTTACCAAAGCCAAGATCAAGGCGCGCAATGGGACCTGGCTTTGAACCTCTCCTCCCTTACTTCGGTCCTCTATGGACCTATCAAAGCGAGCATCCAAGGGAAAGAAATCACGGCCAATGGAGCCAAGGCAAAGACGCTGACTTCTCTCTCCGCCTCTTTGGGCATGATCAAAGCGTTTTGGGGAAAGGCCATCTTCGACCTCAGCCTGAACGCAAGCTTGGCCAACGTTTCCACAGGGGTTTACGTGCCCGTTTGGACTCCGGGATCTCCTTCCTCCGACGATGAGCTCACCTTCCACGGCCTCTCCTCGAAGAAGCATCAGAGCAAAACCGTCCACGCCGCCGATGCCTATACATCCACTTTCTACAACCAAGGCTATGCGACTTCCGGCGTCTTCGCCTCCGCCAAGTATTACACAACCTCATATACCGGCTGATAAGGAAGGGTTTGCCCAATTCGGGAAGCCCTCTTAAAATAGCAGCCATGGAAAACCTCGCATTGACGGTTGGCAAGAACCTTTCGGCCCTCCGCAAATCAAAAGGGCTCACGCAGCAAGAACTCGCCCAGCAAATCAATTACAGCGATAAGTCCATCTCCAAGTGGGAGTTAGGCTATTCCCTTCCCTCCGTGGATGTCTTGATGGATTTCGCCTCCTATTACGGAGTCACTTTGGATTATTTGACGAAAGAGCAGGATCAGCAAGCCATCGACTCCGCGGTCGAGGAAAAGAAAAAAGACGACAACTCCTCCAACAAAGCGATCATTTTGGCGATGAGCCTGACCTTCGTTTTGCTGGTCGCGATGTCGGTCTACTTCTCTTCGTATTTCTTCAAAGCGGTCCAAGAAAACCTTTGGATCCTCTATGTTTGGATGGTCCCGGTGATGGCATTGGTCTCCGCGGTCGAGGTTCAATGGATGTACCATAACCGCCTTGCGGTTTGGGTCCTTTCCAGCGTCTTCCTTTGGACGCTTCTATTTTCCTTCTGCATCCATTTTCAGTTCTTCGTCGTCCCAGGGGAAAACCTTTGGTTCATCCTCATCGTGGGCCTTCCGATTCAGGTCATCATCGCCCTTTTGTACCGTTACAAAAGAGGTTGATCGCTTGCTCTTTTCCTTTCTCTCCTCTAGGCTTCTAGAGGATTTTTTCCACCTAGGAGGAACGAAATGGAAACCACCGTTTGGGATTTGAGCCGCATCTATCCGAGTGAGGAGGCCTTTGAAGAAGACCTCGCCCTGCTGAAGAAGAAAAGCGCGGAAATGGGCGGATACAAAGGCCTGCTGAAAGAGGAAAGCAAACTGAAGCAATATCTTTCGTTGGAACGCGAGGTCAACGATCTGCTCGAGCATCTTTATATGTTTGCGGGCATGCGCAGCGACCGGGATAAAAAGAACGTCGCCTTCACCGAAGCCGAAAGCAAAGTCATTCTGGCTTTGCAGGATTTGAACAGCAAAACCAGTTTCGAATCCCCGGAGCTCATCGCTTTGGGAAAAGAGCATTTGGATTGCTTTTTGCAAAGGAATCCGGAGTTCAATGACTTCTCTTTCATTTTCGAGAAGCTCTTCCAGGGGCAAAAGTACATCCTTTCCCAGCAAGAAGAAAAGCTGCTTTCCTGCTTCTCTCCGATTTTGGGGGAAGGCGGAGAGCTTTACAGCAAGCTCTCCGTCGGAGACTATTGCCCCCAAGAAGCAAAGCTGAGCGATGGGAGGTTAGTGCTTGTCTCTTCCGCGAACTGGACCGACCTCATCGGCAAAGAAAAGAAGGCGGAGGACCGCCAAGCGATCTTCGAGGCCCTCTATCATCAATTCGACAGCCACAAGAATACCTATGGGGAAATCTACAACCTCACCGTCCAAAGCCAGCTCGCCGAAATGAAAGCCAGGGGCTACTCCTCCATCCTCCAGGAGCACTTGAGCCAAAACGCCATCCCCGAAAGCGTCTTCTTGAATCTTGTCGACGTCGCTTCCACCCACGCCGAGCCCCTTCATAAGTATTACCGAATCCGGAACATCATCGCTCCTATGACCGCTTCCTTCCGCTTGCCAAATCGGAGAAGAAATACACCTACGAGCAGGCCAAGGAGCTGTTCTTCGCCTCGATTTCCTCCTTCCCGAAGGATTTCCGGGACAAGGCCCACGAAGTCCTCAAAGACGGCTACGTCGATGTTTACCCAAAGGAAGGCAAACGCAGCGGGGCCTATAGCAACGGCGGGTCCAACGTCCACCCCTACATCCTTTTGAATTTCTTGGGGAACCTCGAGGACGTCTTCACCCTCGCCCATGAATCCGGGCATTCCATCCACACCCTCTATTCGGAAGAGAACCAACCTCCTTTAAAGCAAGGGTACGCGATTTTCGTCGCGGAGATCGCCTCGACCTTCAACGAGCACAACCTTTTGGATTATCTGCTCTCTTCCGACCTACTGGGCAAAGAGGATAAGATCGCCCTTCTGCAGAAAGCCATCGATCAAATCGTCTCCACCTTTTACCGCCAGACCCTCTTTGGGGAATTTGAATTCGAGATTTCAAAACTCGCGGAACAAGGGATGCCCATCAATCACGACGTCCTCTCCAAGAAAATGATCGAACTCTATAAGACCTACTATGGGATCGACATCGAAGAGGAAAAAGTCAAACCTCTTGTCTGGGCTTATATCCCCCACTTGTTCTACACCCCCTTCTACGTCTATCAATACGCGACCAGCTTCACTTCTTCCATGCTGATCTACGAGAAAGTGAAGAAAGGCGAACCCCACGCCTTCGAAAACTACATCAAGATGCTCTCCAGCGGCGGCGGCGATTGGCCGATCGAAGAAGTGAAGCTTGGCGGAGTCGACTTAACCACCAAAGAGCCTTTCCTTTCCGTCACAAACCGCATGGAAGAATTGGTGGATTCCTTGGAAAAACTCCTCGAGGAAAAATAACTTTTGGTTTTGGGATAGGCATGCCTTCGCTTAGGGATGCCTTTTCTTTTATGCTTCCAAAGAGGGCCCAACACCAACGCCAACGCAACGTTTCCCTCCGCAAAAACCGACGATAATCACGCAAAAAAGAAGACGCATCGCTGCGTCTTCTTCTTTGCTTTCACTTCGCTTGGAGGCTGAGTTTCTGATCCGAGTAGGTGAGAACGTACTTCTTTTCGGTGGAAAGCTCACCCGAGATGATCTTCTCCGCGAGGTAGGTTTCGATCTTGTCCTGAATGAATCTCTTCAGCGGACGCGCGCCAAACTCGTTGCTGTAAGCGGAGTCAATGACGTAGTCGTCGATGGACGGATCAAACTCAACCGAGACGAATTGCTCTTTGAGGCGATTTCCCAAATCGGCAAGCATCTTGGCGACGATCTTCTTCTGCACCTCTTCGGAAAGGGGATTGAAGTATACGATTTCGTCGATGCGGTTGAGGAACTCCGGTTTGAACGTGCGATGGAGCAACTGGTCCACCGCTTCCCGATTGCCTTGAAGAAGGTACTCGCTGCCCAAGTTAGAGGTCATGATGATGACCGTGTTCTTGAAGTCAACGAGCCGGCCTTGGCTGTCGGTGAGCCTGCCTTCGTCCAAAACCTGAAGCAAGAGGTTGAAGACTTCGGGGTTGGCCTTTTCGATTTCATCGAACAAAACGATGGAATAAGGCGCGCGGCGGACCTTTTCGGTCAGCTGGCCGCCTTCTTCATAGCCCACGTATCCCGGAGGGGCGCCGATGAGGCGGGAAACGCTGTATTTCTCCATATACTCCGACATATCAATGCGGATGATGGAGTTCTCGTTATCGAAGAGAGCTTCCGCCAAAGCCTTGGAGACTTCGGTTTTGCCTACGCCAGTCGGGCCCAAGAAGAGGAAGGATCCAATCGGGCGGTTCGGGTTTTTGATCCCGGCTCGTTGGCGGATGATCGCATTGGAAACCAGCTGAATGGCCTCGTCTTGGCCGATGACCCTCTTGGCGAGGGTATCCTTCAATTCGAGGACTTTTTCGCGGTCGCCCTTTTTGATTTTGGACACGGGGATGCCCGTCATGCGCCCGACGATTTTGGCGATTTCCTCCTCGTCGACGACCTCGTTGACGAGGCGGTCGGAATCCTTGCACGCCAAGGAGACGTCATGAAGCCGTTGCTGGAGTTCGGGAATCACCTTGTATTGCAGCTCCGAGGCTTTTTTGTAGTCTCCGGCGGTGAAGGAATTGGAGAGATTGCGTTTGGCTTCCTCAATCTCGGATTTGAGATTTTTGGCCTCGCTGACCTCCTCTTTTTCTTTCTGCCATTCCTTATTGAGCTGATCAAATTTCTCTTTGGCGGCGCTAAGTTCACCCTCAAGGGCGGTGAGCCTTCTTAACGAAGACTCGTCTTTTTCTTTCGTCAAAGCGACTTTTTCGATCTCAAGGCTTCTGATTTTGCGCGAAACCTCGTCCAGTTCCGTCGGCATCGATTCGATCTCGACTTTGATGGAGGCGCAGGCCTCATCGAGCAGATCGATCGCTTTATCCGGCAAGAAACGGTTGGTGATATAGCGGTTTGAAAGGGTCGCGGCAGCGATCAAAGCCCCATCGGTGATCTGAACCCCATGGTAGGATTCGAATCTCTCCTTCAGTCCGCGAAGGATGGTGATGGTATCGTCCACCGTGGGCTCGCCGACCAAAACGGTCTGAAAGCGGCGCTCCAGCGCGCGGTCCTTCTCAATGTATTCGCGATACTCGTTGAGAGTCGTCGCGCCGATGCAGTCGATGTCCCCACGGGCAAGCAACGGCTTCAAAAGGTTCGCCGCATCCATGGCCCCATCGGTCTTCCCCGCGCCGACGATCAAATGAATTTCGTCGATGAAAAGAATGATCTTGTGGTTGCTTTCCTTGATTTTGTTCAAAACGGCTTTCAAACGCTCTTCGAATTCGCCACGGTATTTCGCCCCGGCGACCAAAGCGCCCATATCCAACTCGTAAATCGTTTTATCCTGCAAGGAAGTGGGCACGTCTTTCTTAACGATTCTTTCGGCCAAGCCTTCTACGATCGCGGTTTTCCCCACGCCAGGCTCACCCAAAAGGACGACGTTGTTCTTGGTTTTTCTGGCCAAGACCTGTATGACTTTGCGGATTTCTTCGTCTCTGCCGATCACGGGATCTACCTTCCCGCTGGAAACGGCTTCATTCAGATCGCGGCCGAATTTCTTCAGCACATCGGGATCTTGGGAATAATCTTCCGGTCCTTGTTCCATGTTCATGGTAAGTCCTCCTTTCGCTCCGGGCTTCCGAAGCGTCTTCAATATAGCCCAAAAATTAGCACTCGCAAGAGCAGAGTGCCAACTTTTTGGAGTTTTTCAGAAGATCTTTTCGAGGAAGGCCCTCAACGAGGGGAGGTCGCGATAAGGGAAATCGCCGCGCACGGTTTCCTTTCCCGGGGCATAGAAAGTAAGGTAAATCCTCTCGGGGTCGTGGGTTCCATCCTCGTCCAAATCGATGGGGTCCCCGTCTTCGTCGACCTCAATCTCTTCTTTGGCCAAATAAGAATCCAAAAGAAGCAATGAACCGTTCGCGGGGAAATAAACCCCCGCATGTCCCATTTTGTAACCAGGCAAAGCGATGCTCCGCCCATTTTGGCTGAGGCGGTATTTCGTAGAGGCCACCAAATCGGCGGCCAAGGATGCTTTTCTCTTTTCCATTCCGTTTCCTTTCAGTCAAACAGCCTATCGAGCATTTCATCATTCCCGTAAAAAGATCCGGGATCCATTTCTTTGTCGGGGACGGCCCCTTTGGCGACGCTGCGGAAATCGTTCTTGCCCATAAAAGTCATCATGGCGTTTGGCCCGGAGATATGGAAGCTGGAACCGTCTGCGTTCACGAAGCCGACGATGGAGCAAGCCCCTCCCCCGCTTTGCTCGCCGAAGATCTTCCCGATCCCGTGATCTTTGACGTAGCAGGCCCAGTAATTCGCGGCGGAGAAGGTGAGTTTGGAAGTCAATAAGCCCCAATGGTATGAGGCCAAGGCATCCGCATCGTCATAATCCCCATCTTCGTCGGCGTCCACTTTCATTCGGGAAACCGCCGTCGTGCCATCGAGCCGATTCCTGCTTGCGTAAGTCACGTCATCGTCGCTCATAAGGCCGAGGATGCGGAACAAGGCCCCAAGGTTGCCACCACCGTTCCGAGAAAGGTCGATCAGAACGTTCTTGACGCCGCCATGGGCCCGAATTCGGGACAGCATTTCCTTCATATAGTAAAAAGAGTCCTTCTGATAGGCGTCCGGAAGCAAATTCCCTTTGCCGTCCTTCAATTCGGACGAGGACCCCGTTTCGATGGGATAAGGGGAAACGAGAATGGCGGTATCATCACAATAACGAATGGGCTCGTTATCGGGGTAAGCCTGCTTGTAGGAAGCCTCCAATTCTTTGCTTTCCTGCAAAAAAGCGGTTCTGTTTTTCCCAAAGGTCAAACTCCTCCCGCCGGAGGTTGGCGCGTAGAAAGAAAGGGAATCGAAGCTCGTGTGCATTTCGTCGATTTGATCCATGAGGATCGAATCCATCGCCCGGAAAACCTCCGCCTCGTCGGTAGAGGACAGCGATTCCTTCGCGGAGAGGAATTCAGGGGTCGTGGGAAGGGAGTCCCAAAGCCCATAATAACGATCCAAGATGAAAAGGAAATTCGCTTTGTTCATCGCGGCGACGTCCTCAGGGATCGCTTTGCCCCAATTTTGGTTGGTTAGGAAAGCTTCCTTTTGGCATTCCTCATCCATCGCGAAGTTGAAATAGGAACTGTAGACGGCGGAGCCGTTGAAATAAAGGTTCAAGTAATGGCTGGAGCAGAATATCGTGTTGGCCACGCAGAGAGGGAGCAGCACCAAATCCTTCTTCCGATAGATTTCGATCCCGTAGCTCCCCAAGGAGAAAACGGTTCCTTCCTCGCCGGATTCTGAGTAGCCGACGCTTTTCAGATTGAAGGAATAGTCCGTCCCGGAGGTGGAGTGAAGCAGATCAAAGAAAGTCAAGGAAGAAACCTCGATCGAGTCCTTTTGGTCATCGACGGTAAGCGAATACGTGTTGGAACGGTCCCTCCAAGAAACCGCCAATCTCCGAGGGGATGGGGTTTGGAAGGCGAAATAACGGGTTTGGTAAAAGCCTTCCAAAGAGCTCAGGAAGTCCTTCACATCGACATAGGGAAGCTCGCCCCCGTCCTTGAAATACAAAGTCATCCTCGAAGCGGTCAAAGGATAGACTTCATTTTTGCTGATCAATGGGAAACTTTGCGAAGAAAACTCCGCAGAATCTTCATAATTCGAAGAGGAAAATTGGAAAAACGCGCAGCCAGAAAGAAGCCACGGAAGAGTGAGGAGGGCAAAAGGGGAACATATCTTTATCATACTTCGATTATAGCCATCATGAAGCATAGGCCGAAGGCATCAATAAAGCGGGACTAAATTCGTCGAAAGGAAAAGAACAAAGGATCCCGTCAAAATCGCCGCGAACGAAATCCAATTGGGGAGGTTGAGTTTAAAGTTCCGATTGTAAAGGGAAAGAACGACGTAATAGATGCCGCCGCCCCAAACCAAGGCAGCGACGAAAACCAAGAAGGAGATGTATTGATAGGAGAAGCTCGATGAAGTTACGAAAAGCACTGAGAAAAGAATCGAGTTAAAGGAAAAGAGGACGCCCGCGGCAAGATGAGGAAGGGCGATCGCAAAGGGATTCCTGGGGCGATCGGCGCCCGCCGATTCCCCACCCGGCTCTTTTCCGCGGAGCAAATAGAAAGCCGAGCCTACCGCCAAAACCAAAAACGAGGCGAAGCTCAGCCAGCAAGGCCAATCCGCATAAACGGATTCAGCCGCATCGGCGGCGTGGATCTCGAGCATCCCGAAAATGGATTCCATCATGTAAACGGGGACGTAAACGCCGGGGCTCAAAATAAAGAGGCGGTTCAGCCCGAAATCGGTGTACCAATCCGAGCTGGCGCTGAAACGGATCAGCAAGCAGATAGACAAAACGGTAAAGAGATTGACGACGATATTGCCGGAAAGCAAGCCGATCAAGCCTTGGATCACGTTGTTTCCTTGGCTCACGAAGAAGCAATTCAGGGCATAAAAACCGGCGACGACGAACAGCCCAAAGATCCATGCGACGAAATACCAGCCAAACGAACCGTAGACGATGGTAAGCACCACATTGCCCGCCTGAGAGGCTTTCGCGGATAGGCTGGCGACCGTTATGAACTGCCGGGCGATCGCGGCTCCGATGCCGAAAAGATACGATCCTAAATATGTGACAAGCAAAAAAGCGCCCAAAATCAATACGCGGATGCGGGTGACTTGGCCGTCTTTCGTCGGCAGGGAGAGATAACAATCGGCGCGGACTTTGCCGTATCGATGGCCGAAAGCGAAGAAGGGGAGGATGCAGGCGGCCAGCAAGGAAGGAATCAGCATCTCGGCGATGGAGGAAGAGGGGAGGCGGGAGTAAGAATACAAAGGCAGTGGCAGTGAGGCCGAATTGAACGTGGCAAAGCCGCCTTCCGAAGACTCCAGCGGCGATGCGACGACGGAGGGAGAGGCGTTGAGGCCGACGATGACCGTCATGGCAAAGACGATGGTGGCGAAGGCAATCATCAGCGAAAGCCAAGACTTCAGCTGGTAGCGGACGTACTTTTTGACTTTCATCGGTTCAAATCCTTTCTGGCCCTGATCATGGCCAAAGTAACAAGCTCGTCGGCGTCGATTTCCACCTGCTCCATGAATTTCGGAGGGAAGGCGGCTTTGATTTTCGCTAGATCCTCCGCATTTTCCTCCATGACGAAATTCAAAATCGAGCCCACCTTACGGTAAGAGACGAGGCCGCAGAGGGAGCGGAGCTGCTCTTCGGTCGGATTCGTTTCGAAATAGGCTTGGTATTTGACGAAATTCTTCCCCAAAGATTGGGTCTCCTCGTTTTCCGCCAAGCGCCCTTTGGAAAGCATGACGAAACGGTCGGCAAGCCTTTCCAAGGTTGAGATATTGTGGCTGGAGACGAAGATGGAGCGACCGTTTTCTTTTTCTTTGAGGATTTCCCCTTTGATTTCATCCAAGGCAATGGGATCCAAGCCATCGAAGGCTTCGTCCATTAAAAGGTATCTCGTCCGGGAGGAAAGGGCCAACGCGATGAACAGCTGACGCCTCATCCCTTTGGAGAAATTCACGATTTTGCCTTTTGGGGGCAAAGAGAAATGGGAAAGAATTTCGTGGAAGCGGTCCAACTCGAAATCGTAAAAGCAGGAGTAAAACTCGTAAATGGAATCAATGGTCCCCGCCTTTGGGCTATAAGGATAGTCGGAAAGGAAATAGATTTCCCGCTTCGCTTCAAGGGCGTTCCTGGGTTTGCCATCGATAAGGATTTCGCCTTCCTCCGGGTTCAAAATCCCGGCGATGCAACGAAGCAAAGTCGACTTCCCTGCGCCGTTTTCGCCAACCAGGCCAGTAATGCCATCACCGATTTCGAGGCTTAGTCGATCCAAAGCGACGGTTTTGCCGAACCTTTTGCTTAGATTCTTAATTTTAATCATTGCCGTCCATTTCCTTTCTCGCCCCATCGAGGACGTTTTGAAGATCGTCAAAGGTATAGCCTTCCTTCAAAAGGCTGCGGATGAGCTTCGCCAAAGGATCTTTCATGCTTTTGGGGCCTACGAAGTACCCCTTTTTCTCAAAAGCCACCGCATATCCGTCCTCGCACACTTTTTGGAAAGCGTGGGCGACGGTGTTCGGATTCAATCTCTCCGCCAAAGCGACTTCCCGAACGGACGGGAGCCTGTCGCCTTCCTTGTAAACGCCCGCCTCAATGAGATGCTCAAAGCGCAAGGCGAGTTCCTCAACAACTGTGTATGTACCGTTTTTTCTTCGCATGCCTCATTTTACTGTCTCTTCTGTATTAACTCAAGCCTGCGATTTCATCCAATGGGCAAAGCGGTTAAAATCAGCTTATGCGCACAGACGAATACCTTATTGACTCCAATCTTGTCGATCCCTTCCTCGATCTTTCCATCCCCTCCCTATTCCGGATCCTGCAAAGCAGCGCGACTACGGGGGCGGAAGAGATCGGCGCTGGGAAAGAAGCCACGACAGACAAGGGATACCTTTGGGTTTTGACCCGCATGGAAATCCGCATCCAACGGATGCCGACTTTCATGGAAAAAATCAAGGTCTCCACCTACCCCGGCGAGCAACTTGGCTTCTTCTATTTCCGTCATTTCTTCGCCAAAGACGAAAGAGGATCCGACCTATTCCGGGTCGCTTCCACTTGGGCTTTGTTGGAAGAGAAGACCCGTAAAGTCGTTCTGCATTCTCCCTTTTCCTTCCCTTTCCCCAAAGAAACCCATCCAAACGAGCTTGGACGCCCCGAGAAACTGAGGGCCCCGGAAAAGGGATTAACCCCTGCCTACCAACGTGAAATCACCTACTCCATGTGCGACTTGAACGGCCATCTGAACAACGTCCGTTACCTCGAACTGGCCGTCGACGCGAAAAGCAGAGAGTTCTACGCCGGCCATCAGATTTCAAGGATCCTCATCAATTTCGAGAAGGAGATCCAAGAAAAGGAAAAAGTAGACATTTTCATAGAGGAAGAGAATGACGATTCCTTTTTGGTCGTGGGAAGAGTCAATGGCGAAGACCGCTTCCTAACCCAATTCGATTTCGCGAAGAGAAACGCAAAATGAAAGATCAGATCTTCCGAGTTTTGGGGGGCAATGAAGAATTCATCGTCTCCAGCTGCGTCAGCGGGACTTTGGTGGAACAGGCCAGGCTCCTCCACGGGGATTCCCCCACTTCCATCCGCTCGCTGGGCGAGCTTTTGACCGCTTCTGCCTTGATGGGGGATTTGATGAAAGGAGAGAGAGCCGTCCTTACCCTGGAAATCGAAGGCGATGGCGATTTGAAAAAGGTGATCGCGACCGCGGATTCGCGCGGAAACGTGAAAGGATTTTCCGCCAACCCAGCCGCCGTCGGAGGTATCGGAAAGGGAGACTTGCTCATCCTCAAGGACGAAGGGATGAGAACTCCGTACAATTCGGTGACCCCTTTATCAGAAGGTGGGATCGCGGAGACCCTAAACGCCTATTACAACCAATCCGTCCAACTACCTACGTTTTTCTGCCTCGGCGTGAAAGTCTCTTCCGAAGGGAAAGTCCCCTATTCCTTTGGCTACATGGTTCAAGCGCTTCCTTTTGCCAAACAAGAGATTGCAAACGCCATCATGGCAAACTTGCAAAGCATGCCGCCCGCAGCGGAGATTTTAGAGAAAGAAATGGCCCCTCAGCAGATCCTTTCCCTGCTATTAGAAGGAATCGACGGCAAAGCAACGAGCCAAAAGGACATCTTCTTTCGCTGCTCGTGCTCGCATGAAAAGGGGTTGGCGCTTTTGCAAGGGCTCAGCGGAAAAGAAAAAGATGAGATTCTCGCCGCAGGAAAGCCGATTGAAATCACTTGCGGCTTCTGCGGCAAGAAATACGTCTATCCTTTCGACGAGCTCAAAAAAGTTTTCGAGAAACGCCCTTAAGGAAAACACAGAAATCCTTTTTCAAAAATACCTCGACTTGCTTTCGAAAAGTTGGGCTGGCCTTCGAAAGGGTTCGCTCCCCGATCAAAGGGTCGATATAGCGTTTCTTCGCATCGACTTGAATCCATTCGTCCGATAGTTTCGATGGGCTTTTTTGAAGGGCGAATAATCCGCGATAAACGTTCCACTCCGGCGCAAGGGAAGAAGCGCTTATTTTAGCGATCAAATCCTTTTCTTGCCCATATAAATCGCTTTTTTGAATTATCCCCGCAAAAATCGCCTTTTTCAAAAGCCTTGCCAGCGTTTCCATCGCATAACGGTCCTCATCGCAGCAATAAATTCCCCCGCATCGAAGGGAAAGCTTGCCAAGCTGAAGCGCCGGAGCTTCCTCAAGGAAGCCCAGAAGCCCATCCGAAAGCAAAACAATTTGGTCATAGACCCTTTGCATTTGGCCCCTCTTTTCGCCAAGGAGGTTGATCGCGTTGGACAAAGTGTATTCCAGCCGGTCCGAAGAAAGGGAGGGTGAGGGGGTATCCGCGACGGGGAATCGATGGTAATCGGATACGTCCTCCACGGACAGACCAAGGCGGCGGAGAAGACTTCGGATTTCTTCGCTTTGGGAAAGAAGGGAGGAAGTCGCCTCCTCCGTGGATTCCTGCTTTCCATAATCCCCGTTCATGAAATCCACGACATGGGCAAAGCAAGGCGTCGCGATGTCGTGATATAAGGCGGATAAAGTCTGCCTAGGATCACGGGTGAATTTCCAAACGATTTCCCCGACGCCTAGGGAATGGGCGTACCGAGAGTAAGCGCCGATCTTAGAGAAAAGAGGGAAATGGGTGTATTCCAGGCCACAGTTCATGCCCACGTCTTTAAGGCGCAGCATTTCTTTGCTGGATATGGCCTCGCCCCACCACGAGGGCAGATCGTCTTTCGGACAATATTGGATCGGCTGAATTTTTTCCATAGACGCAATTTTACGGTAAACTCAAAAAGAAAGAACGGGGGAAGGCTATGAGGAAAACGCTTCGAATCCTCTATTTGGTTTGCATGCTCCTTTTCTTTTCTCTTCTTTTCGCCGCTTGCTTTTCTTTTTCCGGGACGGTGACCTCTCTAGTCACCGCGCAGGGATCATCCTCCGGAAACCTTTTGGTTCGGACATCGACGTCGCTGGATTTCGATGCGGTTTTCTTCTCCCTGTCGCATTGGGAAGCCCGGACAGGAAAAGCCTACCAATGCAGTTTTGACCCTTCTTCCATGACGCTGAATCTTATCGGAATCGACTCAGCGTCTTCTTTGGAATTTGGAAAGTATGAAGCCTCCTTGCATATTTGCGCGATCCTCGGCTTCCTCTTCTCTTCGCTTGGGACCGCGCTATCGACGGTCGGCCGCAATTCAAAGCCTGCCTCCATAGCGGGGGCGGGATTCCTCCTCGCGGGTTCGATTTTGTTTTTCTGCGAGCCCTCCATTGGGAGGGGAATGCATTACGAATTGTTTTTCTCTTCCGAAGAGGGCATTGAGGATGTTTTCAAAATAAGTGCCCCGTGGATCGATTTGCGGATTATTTCCGCGATTGCGTCCAGTTTGGGATTGGCCCATCTTTTCCCTTTGCTCAAAACAAGCAAAGAACAAAAAAATCAAATGAGGTGAAGAATCTCCCTCAAGGCATACGCCACGCCGGAATCCTGACAATCTTTCGTAATGAATTTCGCGGCCTTCTTCACATCTGGGGTTGCGTTCCCCATGGCGACGCCTTGGTAATCGGCGATCATTTGCAGATCGTTCCCCGAATCGCCGAACGTGTAGACGTCTTCTTTCAAAATCCCAAGCAGGCGGCGAATTGGCTCAATCGCGGAGGCTTTTGAAACGCCCTTCGGCATTACTTCCAAAAAATGCTCGTTGCTGCGGACGATGGTGAAATCCTCAAAATCTTTATGGTCCAAAACGATCTTCGACGAAACTTCCGGCATCGCGGCGATCATCATCTTCGTGACGCCGAAGCGATCGAGTGGGGAGTCGTCTTTGGACAAATCCCAATGATGCGAGAAGTGGTTGATCTTGTATTCAAAATCAGCCCAAGGCTCTGGGGAGTAAGAAGCGATGGAGTCGTCCCCAAGATAGCAATAAACCGCGACGTCTTTTTGATTTTCAAACTCTCTGCGGATTCGCAAAAAATCCTCTTTGTCCATCGTCTGCTTCCAGAGGAGCTTGCCCGTATCATCGAAAAGAGTGGATCCGCCACTGCAAACGGCATATCGGTCTTTGGCTTTGAATAAATCTAAGAGCGCTTTACAAGAGCCGAATGGACGCCCGGAGGCAATGGCGATCGCATTCCCTTTGTCCGCGAATTCCTGGATGGCGGAAATCACATCCTGGGGAATCGGTTGATCATAAGAAGGGAGAAGGGTTCCGTCGATGTCAAAACAAGCTAATTTCATAGGTTCATTCTACCATCTTGAAACCCTTTCTCGAGGTGAAAGAGGTTTCTTCATCGATGGACGGGCTTCGTCTTTTCCTTAAGGACATCAAGGAGGGATCCCGAAACCAAGGGGGAGAGAACTTCGTAGACGAGCTCGTGGTAAGCGTTGAGATAGCAGATCTCCTCATCGGTCAGCAAAGAAAAATCGAGGGCTTTCGTCTCGATGGGGACGTAGGTCAGGTTTTCAAAGCGGTAGAACTGACCATCTTCAGTGGAAAAAGCTTTCACAGCTAAGATATCGTTTTCGATGCGGATCCCGTACTTTCCCGCTTTGTAGACGCCGGGTTCGATGGAAGTGACCATTCCAGGGACAATCTCGGCTCCGTCGTCTTTGCCTTTCGCGGCTCGGTAACGAAATCCGTTCGGGGATTCGTGCACGACATTGACGTAGCCGATTCCGTGCCCAGTCCCGCACTTATAATCCATGCCGTATCTCCACATCACCTCGCGAGCCATCATGTCGATGGGTTTTCCCGTCGACCCTTCTAAGAAAACGCAGTTCGATAAGGCAATGACCGCTTTCAGGGTAAGGGTGTAATCCCGAACGAACTCGGCCGTCGGCTCGCCAATTAGAAAGGTGCGGGTTGTATCGGTGGTTCCGCAGAAATACTGACCGCCGGAATCCACGAGCAGCTCAGGCCCATTGCCAAGGCAGGAAGATCGGCTCTTCGTGGGGGCATAATGCATCATGGCGGCATTGGGCCCCGAAGCGGCGATGGTTTGGAACGAATCTTCAATGTAATGCTTCCCCTCTTTTCGAAATTCGCCGAGCTTTTCCGCGCATTCCCACTCCGTCAGACTATCATCCTTATGCTTATCGAGGAAGGCGATGAATTTGAGCAAAGCGACGCCGTCTTCGGCTTGGGCTTTCTTGATGTTCTCGATTTCGGTTTCGCCCTTGATCGCCTTCATCAGTCGAGAGGGGGAACGCCCAACGACGGGATTCCTCAAGAGGGAAAAGATCTTCGCGTTCGTTTGCTGAGGATCCACAAGGATTCGCTTTTGATTCCTTTGCTTGAGGAAAGAAAAGACATCCTCATATGGATGGAGGACGATCCCATCCAGCGGGAAATCGATCCTTCCGGAAGACACGAACAAATGGGCTCCCTCGTCCAAAGAAAGATAAAGATAGGAATAAAAAACCGGAGTATAGGGAATGTCGTTCCCGCGGATATTCAAAAGATAAGCGATATCGTCCAAGGTGGAAAGCAAGTGCGCTTCCGCCCCTTCGCTCGCGACCTGCTCGAGGACGCGGGTGATCTTCTCTTTTGAGGAGAGGTCGTTGTAACTCGGCCCATCAAACCGCCACAGCATCGAATCGGCCATCGCGGGCAAATCCGGGAGCAAACGGGAATAATCGACGTCCAGAACCTCCCCTCCTTTCGCGAGTTCCTTCTCTTCCTCCGGGGAGATCAGAAGAAAGTTGGTCCCCAAAGGATAAAGGGAGTTCCTGCGGATGTATTCCTCAGGGCTGGGATAGCCGGGGGTATAAAGCTTCATCAAAGAGAAATAAGTCCCTTTGATTTCCTGCTCTGCAGAGACGAAAAACCGCCCATCCGTGAAAAGAAGGGCTTCGTCCTCCGTGACCAACACATAGGCGTTATCCCCATCAAACGGACAAAAATAACGCCTTTCTGCGGCGAAATGAGCGCATGGCTCCTCCGATCCGTGTGGGTCGCCCGTAACGATGAGATATGCCTTAAGCCCATCTTCTTCCATTTTCTTCCGAAGTAAATCAACGTTTTTGTCCGCGTATTTCACGATCCTGCCCTCCTTCTCGGCGCGGCTATTATAGGGCGAAAAAGGAAAAGAGGAATGGGCCTCGGCACATAATTTAAGAATTATTAACTTTTCTTCTCTTTGCCCTCGACTTTTCGCCGTTTTGGTATATGGTAAAGAGGAGATAAAGAGGTTATCCATGAACGAAGCATTGACATTGAAAGACATCGAAAAATTCTCCCAAAAGCAACAGGAAAACGCCTTGGTGAAGCAGATGGGCATCCGCCAAAACGGCATCGTCGCTTCCTGCATCGACGCCAATGAGGCGATGAAATTGCAAAACGTTTTCTCCATCGAAATCAAAGCCGGAGACATCACCAACCAAAATAAATCCGGCCGTTGCTGGATGTTCGCCGGGCTCAACGTGCTGCGACAAAAACTGTTCGAGAAACTCGGGGTCAACTCCATTGAGCTTTCCCAAGCTTATCTCCAATTCTACGACAAGCTCGAAAAAGCCAACTTCACGTTGGAAAGGGCCATTGAACTCGCCGACGAGCCCATCAGCAGCCGCCTGAACGCCTATCTTCTCGACAACGGCATCGCCGATGGAGGCCACTGGGCGATGTTCGCTTCCCTGGTGAAGAAATACGGCGTCGTCCCGAGCTCAGCCATGAAAGACACCGCCGTCAGCAAAAACACGTCGGAACTGAACTCCGTTTTGAAAAAAGCGATCGCCAACGACATCAAGACGATCCGCGACCTCGCCCAAGACGGAAAGAGCAAGGAAGATATCCGCAAAAAGAAAGATGCGATGCTTGCGGAAATCTATAACATCCTCACCCTTTCTCTCGGGGTTCCTCCGAAAACCTTCGTCTTAGAATATAGGAACAAAAAAGACGAGTTCGTGCGCCTCCCCGAAATGACTGGGCTGGAATTCTTCCAGAAGTACATCGGGGCCGATTTGGACGATTGGATTTCCCTCAGCGACGCCAACACGCTGGGCTGGGAAAAGGGTATCCGTTACACCTCTCACTACGTCGGAAACGTAGAGGGCGGGGATCCGATCGTTTTCTTCGATGTTCCGACAGCCGATTTAAGGAAAGCGGTCGTCGCTTCTTTGAAAGGGGGCGACATCGTTTGGTTCGCTGCTGACGTCACCGCCTCTTCCCTTCGCCAAGAGGGGCTTTTAGGCGGCAAGTTGATCCGCGATGACTTGCTTTTTGGAACAAAGGACAGGCTCAGCAAAGGCCAGCAACTGGACTACCACGTGACCTATTGCAACCATGCGATGGCCTTCACTGGGGTGAACCTCGTCAACGGAAGGCCCAACCGCTACAAAGTTGAGAACACCTGGGGAAAAGACAAAGGAAGCGATGGCTTCTTCGTCGCCGATGCGGAATGGTTCGACCGGTACGTCTATCAGATTTTGGTCCATAAGAAGTATCTTTCGAAGGAACTTTTGGAAGCCTTTGAAAAAGCCCCGATCAAGGACATCGAGCCTTTCAATGGCCTTTGGAACGCCCTCGACTGAGGGAAGCGGTTTCACCGGGCACCCCCTTGGGGGTGCTTTTTCTTTTCCGGGGAGCGCCCTAGAATAAGGCCGTTATGAATATTTGGCGTAAGTTCAAAAAGCTCTTCGATCCCATCGACTTGACGAAAGGGGGCATCGGCAAAGGCATTTGCCTCTTTTTGATTCCGATCGTCCTTTCTTTGCTCTTTCAGCAGTTCTACACCTTAACCGATACGATCATCGTTGGGCAAAACCTCGGTGAGGCGGAAGTGGCCGGCGTCAACAGCGCCGCCCCAGCGGTTTGGATCATCATGCAATTCGCGATTGGCGCCGCCAGCGGATATTCGGTTGTGACCGCGGAGCGATTCGGGGCCGGAGACGAAACGGGGGCGAGGAAAAGCTATTTGACCCAAATCATTTTGACCTCGATCACCTCTGTGGTCTTGGCTTTGATCGCCCTGCCTTTGATCGACCCCCTTTTGAACTGGATTGGACTGAAAGGCGGAACGGGCAGCGCTTCGATGCAGGCGGAATACGAAGCGGCGAAGACCTACATCGCCGTGCTTTACATTGGCACCTTCGCCACCGCTTTCTTCAATATGGTCTTCGGCGTTCTCCGTTCCTATGGGGACTCGTTCACCCCATTCCTCTTTCTCGTCGTCTCCGCGTTTTTGAACGTCGGGCTCGATCTTCTGTTCATCGTCGTCTTCCATTGGGGCGTCGCCGGAAGCGCATGGGCCACCGTCATCTCCCAAGCCCTTTCGGCTTTCGGAGCCATGGTTTACGCCGCGATCCGCTACCCAAGGATGAGAATCCGAAAATCCGATTGGAAGATTCCTTTTTCCTTCGTCCTCCGCCACTTGAAGAACGGCCTGCCCATGGCTTTGCAATTCTCGATCCTGGAAATCGGGATCATCATCATGCAGGCCGCGGTCGTCAGCTTCGACCGCGCCCCGGACGGGACGATGCTCGTAAGCATGCCCGCCCAGCTCGGCTATGGAGCAGCAAGCAAGGTGTTCAACCTGATGATGTCGCCGATGAGCGGCCTGGGGACCGCGATGCTCTCCTTCATGGGGCAGAACCTCGGGGCCAACAACAAAATCAGGATGCACAAAGGCTATCACATCGCTTTGCTGATTGGGCTCATCATTTGGATCGCGACTTCGGCGATTGGCTTGGGGTTGATGATCGATGGGGCCTATCAAAGAATCTTCCTCTCCGCGGACAAAATCACGGAAGACACGCTGAAATTCGGGAATATCTATCTTTTCAGCGTGATCCCCTGCAATTTCATCCTCATCCTGCTTTTCCTTGGAAGGAATGAACTTCAAGGCCTGGAAAAGCCTCTTTTCCCTTTTTTGGCGGGCATTGGGGAGCTCCTCGCCCGTTCATTGGTTTGCCTTTTCCTGCCCCAGCTCATCAACGGGGGAGCCGTCAATAGCCTAGCCTCAGAAGCCAGTTATATATCGGTTTGCTTGGCCGACCCAATGGCGTGGATCGCCGCCTGCCTTTGCATCTTCCCTTCTTTATTGAAAAAGGTCCATTCCTGGAAAAAAGAAATAGGGCAGAGCGATCCAAAAAAGGAGAGCCTGAAATGAGCGTATACGTGGTCCGGCACGGCCAAACCGATTGGAACAAGGCCTATTTGCTCCAAGGACGGATCGATGTTCCTTTGAACGAAGTCGGCATCGAACAGGCAAGAAACGCCGCGAAAGCCCTCAAAGACGTTCCTTTGGACATAATTTTCGTCTCGCCCCTGCTCCGAGCGAGGCAAACCGCGGACATCATCAACGAAGGACGTTCCCTTCCCATCCATCTCGAAAGCCGGATCCAAGAGCAGTATTACGGCCGTTTGGAGGGGGAAAGCCGAAAGAACGAGGAATATCTCGTTCAACGCCGATGCTTCTTCAAACGCTACCCCGGAGGCGAAAGCTACTTGGACGTGGCCGCGAGAGTCTATTCCTTCTTAAACGAAGCCAAAGAAAAATATCGGGACAAAAACATCCTATTGGTATGTCATGGGGGCATGTCGAGGGTCGTGAACACTTATTTCGAGGACATGGGCAACGAAGAGTTCATCGCCTTTGCCCTCGACAACTGCGAAGTGAAGAAATACGAATTCTGGGATTAGGCTTGGCCCATCCGTCTTTGCCGAAGCTCGCCGACGATGCAAAGCCCTTGCAAAGAAGAGAGCAGATCCGCTGGGAAATCCCCGTGTTTTGCAATCACCTTTTCCATTAGGGCGCGGTAATCGGGATAGAGCTGTTTCATATTGTCGTCAAGGCAATGATAGCCGCGGGCGATCCCTTCCAAAGCCACGCCGGACAAGGTGAAAACAGCGCCCAAGGCATGGTCGGGGAGATCGATCTTCCCTTGGGCATAGAGCACATAGCCGTAAAGCATGAAAAAGACGTCCGCCAAAGGATGGCAATCCTCTTCGTGATGGTCCTCCGGGTCCCAAAGGGGCCAATGGACGGCTTCTTTCCTGCCTTCCAAAACCGCGCGATTGACGGAAGCGTCGATCAAAGCGAGGGTCAGGGCTTGGAAGCCATCCTCCCCCATTTTCTCCGCCAGCATCACGCTTCCGCAGAGGACGGGGACCATCTTCTTTTCCTTCTCCGCCCCTTTTTGGGGGAGGGCGTCCACGCAAACGCGGCAAAGGAGCCCAAAGCCGGTTGCGTAATCAAGCATTTCGTTTTGGTCGATCTGGATTCGTTGCTGTTGATTTTCCATTCTCATTTACCTCTTTTCTTTTTTGCCTTCTTTTTCGTCGGGGCCTCGTAATAAGGGCCGAGGACCTCTTTGAGGCGTCCACCTTTGTATATGAGGGTCATCCGAAACGGGATTTTCGCCTCCTTTTCCAGCAAAGGCAAGAAGGCCTTGTCGCCTTCCCACATCGGAAGTTTATCCATTTCTTCTTTTTTCACCCAAGCAAGATCCCCTTCGTCGCATTCCCTTTCGTCCCCGGAAAAGGAAGTCACCTTGAAAAGGTACATCCTCTCCGCCGGGCAGGAATCGTTGAGGAAATCGATTTTCCCATAGTAGGCGTAACCCTCAACCTGAAGCCCCGTCTCCTCTTTGATTTCCCTCTTCATGGCCTGGACCATGGTTTCGCCCGGCTCAAGCTTTCCGCCGACGCCGATCCATTTGCCCTCGTTGAAGTCGTTTTTCTTCTTCGTTCGATGGAGAAGGAGAAAAGAGCCGTCTTTTTCGATATAAGCCAAAGTGGTGAACAACCGAATCTGCTTTCGCCAGTCCAGAAGGCGTTTCCTCTGAGATATGGCGGCGCAGATCTCATCCGCGACGCGGGGCAATTCGTTCTCGATTTCCCTTCCCCAGTAGCGAAGAACCAAATATCCCTGCGAAGCCAGCGTTCGGTTGACCTCTTGGTCGCGGGCGATGTTCCTTTCGATCTTCGGAATCCAATAGGAACGGTGAGTCAGGATTTTCGCTTGGTTCTCCTCAAAGCGGTAGCCATGCCAAAACTCCGAGTCGCAGAAAACGGCGATCTTCAGATTTTGGATGCAGATGTCCGGATGACCGTAAACGCGGGGAGAATAAAGCCGATAATGGATCCCCCGATCCGAAAGAGCTTTACGCATCGCCAATTCGAGCCCCGTGTTTTTGCCGCGGATATGGGACATGGTATAAGAAACGACTTTGGGGTCACGGGGAGCCATGACGTCAATCTCCTTTTGGGAAGCAAAGCTTAAGCAGCGAAGCGAAATCCAAGGCAGGGTCGTTGATCTGCATGCCAACCGAACTAAGGCAAAGTAAAACTAAGCTCTTCTCCTCTTTGCGAACCGCCATGCATTTTTCCCTGTTCCCTTTTTCGGATAGGAGGTAATCGTAGGGTTCGTTGTCGCCATCGACGTTGCAAGCGAGGATGTCTAATTTGGATGCATCGAAAGAAGAGAGCGAGGGATCGTCTTTGGCCGCCCCAACGAAAACGGATTCCGGCGTTATCTCAACACGTGAGAAAGCGGAGAGCATCCTCCTCCACCGCCCTTCGAAAACCCGGTGGGCAAATTGGAGCGCGGGGTCGTTGATCACCGTCTTCGACTTTTCCAAATCCAAGGATGGCCGGAACACCGGAAGAGAGGGGGAGTCTATCTTCTTCTCTTCCTTGTCGCTTTGCGGCGCCTCCACCTCTTTGGCGTATTGGCGTTGATTGGGTCTCTCCGGCTTCTGGAAAGGGGATTGGGCGAAGGGGGCTTTCCGCTGAGGGTTGGGCTCGAACGCGGGCTTTTGATAGCTGGCGGCGATGGCCTCTTCTTGCCTCTCTCCCTCTTCCTGCTCGTTCACCCGTTCTTTTTCGGGGAGGGGGCGTTTAATGTATGCCGGCTTTGGTTCATCCAAATTGCGGGGTTTTTTCGAACTTGCCGGGGCAAAATCTTCCTTTTTTGCGGAGATATCGATCGCGACTTCCTCCGGTTCATCTTCCTCGACTTGCAAGCGGGGCTTTGGGCGGAAGAAAGAGGAGCCGAGATTCTTCGGCTTCTTCGAGCTAGAAGGGGCGAAGACTTCTTTTTGGACCTCGATGCGCACATCCTCATCGCCTTCCTCCTCCTGCTCTTCGTCCTGGATTTTTTGGCTGAAGCCAAGGTTGGCGGCCTTTCCTTTTTTCGAAGTCGGCTCAAAATTGGGCTTAGCGAAGGAGATCGGCCCGACGTCTTCCTCTTCCTCTGCATCTTCGATTTCGTCTTCTCGATACCCGAGATTGATGGGCTTGCTATTGGAAACGGGGGCGAAACTAGGCTGAGAAAGGGGGAGGGAAAGAGTGGACAGGAATTCCTTTGCTTCCATTTTCTCCCCCTCTTCTTCTTGGATTTCCATCCCCCCGGCGGAGATGACGGTGGCGGAGTTCTCTTTGAAAGAATAGACAACGCAGTGTTCCGGATGCGCCCTTTCCAAAAGAAGCACGCTGTCGACTCGGTCGTCGAGATCCACGATCAAAGCCGGAAGGATCCACTCGGAAATGCGAAACGCCTCTCGGTGGCTCCTCATGACGGGGTCCTCGCTTTCCCGGGAAGGAGAATAAAGGCAATGGCTCCAGGGCAAAAGAGAGGTTTTCCCCTTCAAAGCGAGTTGGGCGGATTCGAAATAGGGGCGGGTGAAAGAAGAAGAGTCGTTGGCAAGAAGAATCTCCCCTTTCGAAAGATTGGCCTGATAGACGTAATAGGCTTGTTTCATGTTTCTCCTCCCTGCGCGTACGTTCGTTTTCTATTTTAGACTTTTTTGACCTGTTTTGGGGTTGGAACGGATGCCTTTCCCAAGTTGGTGTATCCTAGCTCCATGCAAAGAATCCAAATCGCCGAGCAAAAAGAGAAGAAAGCCCTGTTGAAAAGCTATCGTCGGGCCGAGATGGATTATCCTTCCCCCGCCTTATCCGAAGATGCCCTTTCCAGGAGCATCGATGAAGGACGGGTCCTTTTGCTCCATGACGGGAGCAAGATTTACTCTTTTTTATCCTACTCGCCCTTTCCGTTCGACGTCCTTTTTCCCAACGATGAGCGTTCTCAGAACGATTTCCTTGAGACGCTTGGATACCGCGGGGAACCCCTATTGCTTTTGGAAGGCATTTACACGGACCCCCTTTACCAAAGAAAAGGCTACGCGTCCTTGCTCCTTGCTTCTTTCCTTCAGCAAAAGCGCAGCGCGATTTGCTTTGCAAAGATCCCCCTTGACCGGGAAGCCATCCTCCCTTTCTTTTTGAAAGCCGGTTATTCACCAACGGTTTTCTCTTCGGAAGGACAGCCTATCTATTGTTGGAAAAAGAAAAAGGAAGGGCTTTGTTCGAACCCTTCCTTTTGAGGAATTAGGCAAGCTGGCTACGGTAAAGCTCCGCGAAGAAGCCGTTTTGCAGCAAGAGCTGATCAAAATTACCCTGCTCGATGATTTCCCCGTCCTTCATCACCAAGATGAGGTCGGAATTGCGGATGGTCGAAAGGCGGTGGGCAACGACGAGGGAGGTCTTCCCTTTCATCAATTCGTCGAAGGCTTTCCCCAAAGCGAGTTCAGTCCGCAAATCGATGTTGCTGGTGGCTTCGTCCAGCAAGACGATTTCCGGTTTGACCAAGAGGATTCTAGCGACGCATAGGAGCTGCTTTTCCCCTTGGGAAAGGCCGCTGGAATTGGAAACGACGGTGTCATAGCCCTCCGGAAGGCGTCGGATGAATTCATCGGCGTGCGCCTTTTTGGCCGCTTCCACGACCTCCAACATCGAAGCATCCGGCTTCCCAAAGGCGATGTTGTCGCGGATGGACGCCTTCTCCAGCCAGGTTTCCTGCAAAACCATGCCGATGTGGCTGCGCATCTCGTCTTTCCGGGCTTCCTGGGTTGGGATCCCGTTCATCTCAAAGCACCCTTCCTGCGGATCGTAGAAGCGCATTAAGAGGTTGATGATCGTCGTCTTCCCGCACCCGGTCGGGCCAACCAAGGCGATCTTGTGGCCTTTATAGACGTCGAGGCTGAAGTTTTTGATGATCTGCCTCTTCCCATCATAGGAGAAGTTGATGCCTTTGGCTTCCAAGGTATCGATTTCCTTGCCCAAAGGACGGGTCCCCTCATCCACGTCTTTGGGAGCGGAGATGGTCTCCTGAACGCGGGATAAGGAAGCGCCGGCATAGAAGACGTCGCTGGCGACGTCGGCGATTTCGTTGAAGGGGGTCATGTATTGGAGGGAGTAGGAGAGAAAAGAAGACAAAGCGCCTACCGTGAAGGCCACCTCAAGCCAAGAAGGGCTGGAAAGGAGCATATAGGCCCCGAAAAGGGTGATTGAAGCATAGATGAGGTTGTTCACCAAGCGGGTCGAGGGATTGATCCATGCGGAGGCGAAAGTCGCTTTGAAATTGGCCTTGCGGACTCCCTCATCGCAGCGGAGGAACTCCTCCTCCCTCTTGCGCTCCATCCCATAGGCGTGAATAGTTTCCAAGTTGGAAATCGATTCCAAAGTATGGGCGGTCAACTCCCCCATCTTCGCATTTTGCTGTTTGAAGTAAACCGAGTTGGATTTGCTGACGAAGCGGGAAACGAGGATGGAAATCGGGGTCAGAACAACGACCGCCAAGGCAAGGGCCCAGTTCAAATAGAACATGAAGAAGAGGGTGATGAGGATTTGGACGATCCCTTCGAACAAAGCCCCAGCTCCGGTGATGAGCCCGGTTTGGACGTTTTCGATGTCGTTCGTCAGGCGAAGAAGCAAATCGCCATGGGGGTGGGTATCCAAATAGGAAAGAGGCACCGAATTGAGGGAATCGAAGAGGGAATCCCTCATGTTCTTAACGACTTTCTGCCCGGTTTTGGAGAGGGTGTAATCGAAGACGTAGCGAAGCAAGGAACCCACGATCAAAAGCCCAAAAATCAAAAACAAATAGGGCGTTATCTTTTCCGGCGTGAACCCTTCTTGCTTCATGAGGTCAATGGCTTTGCCAGTGACGAAGGGGATGGCCATTTTGGAAGAAACGGAGAGAAAGGCGAAAACAAGGGAAAGCCCCAAAAGCGGAGCGCTTCCTTTCAGATAAGGCTTCAGCAAAGCCAAATTAAGGGATTTCTTTTTCATTTCGTTTTCACCTGCGTTTCGTAGATTTCTTGGTAGATAGGGCAGGAGGCAAGCAGCTGCTCGTGGCTGCCCTCCCCCACGACCCTTCCCGCATCGAGGACATAGATGTCGTCGCAATCCTTGATGGAAGTGGCGCGTTGAGAGACCATCACAAGGGTCAGGCCCTGCTTCTTCGCGATGTTTTGCCGGACCATCAAATCGCTTTTATAGTCGAGGGCGCTGGTGGCGTCGTCTAAGAAAAGGATGGGGCGGGAGGAAAGGAGGGCGCGAGCGATCAAAAGCCTTTGCTTCTGGCCGCCAGAGAAATTCTGGCCTCCCTCTTCGACTTCGTGGTCGAGGCCGTCTTTGTAACGCGAGACGAATTCATAGGCCAAAGAATCTTTGAGGGCTTGGATCATCTCTTCCTCCGTGGCGTCCTTTCTCCCCAAAAGGAGATTGGAGCGGATGCTGCCGCGGAAAAGCTGCTTCTTTTGACTGACCAAGGCGATGGAGGAACGGACGTCCTCCAATTTGCTTTCCTTAATTGGATACCCGCGGAAAAGCAATTCGCCTTCGCTCAAATCGAAGAAGCGTTCCATCAGATTGAGCAGGGTCGATTTGCCCGATCCGGTACCGCCGATGATGCCGACGGATTCTCCTTTTTTAATGGTCAGGTTGATGTCTTTCAAAGCATAGTTCTCGCCGCCGAAATTCATCGAAGCGCCCTTGAACTCGAAATAGGGCTCCCCGTTTTGGATCTCGCTTTGGAAAACGCGGTCCCCGGAGACGATGTCCGGTTCAATCGAAAGGAAATCGTCGATCCTCTTTTTGGAGGTGAAGGCCTTCGAAAGCGAGGTGATCAAGCGGGTGAACATGATCAATGCGGCCAAGGAGGTGGTGAGGTAATTCATCAAAGCGACGATGTTCCCGACGCTTAAGGAAGTCGAATCGGAGTGGAAGTTCCCCAGATAGAAAATCAAAAGAATCGCCGCATTGATGAGGGCGAATGTCATCGGATTGATGAGGGCGTTGATGCGGGAAATCAAAAGAGCCTGTTTCCGATACCTCTCGCTGGCCGAGCGGAATTCCTCCCTTTCCTTTCCTTCTTTGTTGAAGGAGCGGACCACGCGGGCCCCGACGATTCCATCTTCCCCACGGCTGGAGATGATATCGAGCTCATGCTGCAGCTTCGCGTATTGTTTCGGGGTGCAGGAGACCACGATCCCGATCACCGCTCCCGAAAGAGCCAAAGCGCCCAAAACGACGCATCCGGCGAGCGGATTGACCAAAAAGCTCGCGATAATGGAACCTAAAATCAAAAACGGCGCGCGAACGATGAGCCTCATGAGCATCTGCACCCCGTTCTGAACGAGGAAGGCGTCGTTGTTGACGAGGTTCAAAGCTTTGTTCCGGCCATAATCGTCGAGCTGCTTCGGCGAAAGAAGATGAATCCTTTCGTAAAGGACTTTTTTGAGGTCATAGGAATAGTCGCTGGAAACCCTGGCCGCCAGATATTGGGTGATCATGGTGACGGAGAACCCGAGGATGGCCAGTCCGAACATGATGCAGGCGAGGGTGATGACGTACCCCCAATCGCCATATCGGGCGCTATCGGGGTCCAAACCGTTGTCGATGATGGCGCTCACCAATATCGGAACGATGAGTTCGGTCACGACCTCAACCAACTTGAAAATCGGGGCCAAAACGACTTTGACGCGGTACTTTTTAAGTGGCCCAAAGGCCTTTTTCACGTTCCGGGTATCCATGAATCATTTTCCTTTCTTTTTTGGGGTTTTGGCTTTCTTCCTAGCGGTTTTGAAGATTTTGTCGAAACCCTCGATGGGCGTGAAGCGGATGGTTGCCTGAATATCCGAATTCCCGTTTTCATCCGTTTGGATCAGGTCCCAGCCATCCCCGTCCCCATGCGGGCGGATCAGATTGAAGCGGAAGTTTTCGCCAGAGGCATTCCGGAACAAGGCCACCTCGGTGAAATGCCATGTGATTTTCCCAGGCGCCGGCCCAACAACGAGGTTCCCCAGATCGAAGAAGAACCCAGGGTTTGCGCTTTCAATCGTGAAGTCCAGCGTCCTTTCGGATTCGCTATGAGATTCCAAAATGAATTTCTTTGGGCCATCCTCCGGGGTATTGGGATCTCCGTAAGTATCGAAGAAAGAATCCGCGTCGAAGACGGGGGAGCCTTCCTTCAGTCCCATGGTTTGAGTGATTTCACCGATTTTTTTGGGAAGATAGCCGGAATAGTCGTCCCCTTGGCCGCCCATCTCGTTGCGGACGCGGAGGGCAAAGCGGGCGAACAGCAGATAACGCAGCGCGTAACTGATGTCTTTCTCCGTTCCGATGCCATCGGCGAATAAAGCCCCCAACCGCAAAGCGAAGTCCGGCATGACCTGCCAATGTTCCTTGTTGTAAACGTATCCAGGATACAGATCTTGGAAGGCATAAAGGGTGGCCGCGAAGGCGAATTCGTGGTCTTTGCGGACCGGGTGGCCGATCAAATAGCAATCGATGATTTGGTAAACGGCCTCCATCGAACCCAAAGCCGAGGCTTTCGTAAGGCATTCAAACCCCGCCGATTTGCTGTGGCCTTTCACCCGCCCTTCCAAATAGATCTTCGCCAAGCGGCACAGGGCATTGGCGTTGCTCTTCAGGCAAGGGGAAGAATAATAATGGGCGGCTTTTGCGAAGTCCGGTTCATGAAACTTGGCCATGCCGGAATAGAAATCCCCCAAAAGCAAATGGGGGACGGGGTCAGAGGTGTCCCGGGTCAAGCGAAGGCAATGCTGCTCGAAAAGGCATTCGTTGGCGGGGGTTTGGTCGATCTTTTTGTCCAAGTAGTTTTTGACATAAGTCACCGCGGCTCCTTCGTCGGCGGTCTCCGGGCCGAAGAAGATTTCGTTCATGTCCTTGAGCACCTCAGGGGTCAAAGGAATCCCCGAGGCATCGCCAATCACCGCATTCATCCCGCACTCGGGGCAGACGGCGCTGGCCCCACCACTTTCTTCCGAGGTCCATTGCGAGACCTTCCTCGCGTCGTAGATCTTCCTGCAGAAAAAGCACCCGCACTGTTTGGAACGGAGGATTTCGATTTCGTTGTTTTTAGCGTGGGAAGCGAACGATTTATATCGCGCCAGTTGCTTGATGTCCATGGGGGTAATCTTATCACACCTAGCCCCAGTCAAAGGAAAAGAGTCTTCTCTTAGAGAAGAAACTGGAGAAACGCCCCATCCGATGGCACAATAGAGCCATGAAAATTTTAGTGGATGCCCTGGGTGGGGATAATGCCCCGCAAGCCGTTCTAGGCGGGGCCGTTAAGGCCTTAAAGAAGAAAGGCGATCTTAAGCTCGTCATCGCCGGACCCTCCTCACTTTGCAAAGAAACGCTGAAGAAAGCAGGCGCCGATTTAAGCAAAGTCGAATTTCTTGAAGCCAAGACCGCGGTTTTGAACACGGATCACCCGGCCTTGTTCCTCCGCCAAAAGCCGGATTCCTCCCTCGCCGTTTGCTATGAGGCCCTTCGGAAAAGGGACGATATCGATGGAATGGTTTCCGCAGGCCCGACCGGCGCGGTCTTGACGGGCGCGGTCCTTCGCCTTGGCAGGATTCCGGGCATCGAGCGCCCTGCCCTTCTCTCGACATTGCCGACTAAGAATTCCTCATTCGTCCGCCTCATCGATTCCGGGGCGAACATGGATTCGAAGCCGCAATACCTTTACCAATTCGGCTTGATGGCCAGCGTTTACCTGCAATGCATCGGGATGGAAAATCCCCGCATTTCCTTGCTCAATGTCGGCTCGGAAGAAGGAAAAGGGGATGAACTCTCCAAGGAGGCATTCTCACTGCTGAAGGAGGGGTCGCTGAACTTCATCGGCAACATCGAAGCCGACCACGTTTTGGACGGGATCACCGACGTTGTGGTGTGCGACGGCTTCGCTGGGAATGTGTTCTTGAAAGGAACGGAAGGGGCCTGCTACTTCATGAAGGACCTTATGAAGAACGCGGTCTCCGGGAACTTCCTCCGCAAAATCGGCGCGCTGTTCCAGCTGCGCGGCATCAAGCAGGCAAGCGCCCCCTTCAAACTCGCGAAGAAGGCCTGCGCCCCTTTGCTCGGCACAAAGAAACTCGTGGTGAAAACGCATGGGAAATCCGACGCCGATGTTTTCGAAGGCACGATCTTGGAAACTTGTTCCCTCGCCGAAAAACGCCTCATCGCGAAGATCGAGGAAGCGCTTCCGAAAGGACAATAAAGACGGATTCAGGCTTCCGGCTTTGGGCCGGGGGCCTTTTTTCTTTCGCGGAAAACCATCGACTCGGACATATGCCACAAAGCCGCGAAATAGAAGATCGCAAAGAAGGCGAAGATGCCGATGAAAAGAAGGTATTCCCAAGAGAGGGCCAAATCGTAGAAATGGTAAAAAAGAACGTGGTTGGAAAGGTTGTAGAGGAAGTGGAACACCACTGGAATCACGGCCGAATCGAAATAGATGGCCAAATAGCCGCACCCCGCAGTTAGGAGGAAGACGAAGATCTCCTGCACGATCGCCACATGAATCGGGTCGGAGGAGGCGAATTCCCCTGGATAGAGGAAAAGGCAAGCATGAGCCAACGTGAACAGAGCCGCGGAGAAGAAAATCGAGATGGATTTGCGGTGTTTCCAAGGCAAAACCTCCAAAAGGAAGCAAATGAAGACGTCGACGAAGAGCACGTCTTCCAAAATGGAGGAAGAAAGATCCGCGAAGCTTTCCATCACGACTAGACCAATATCCTCTGCTTCAAAGCTGGGGCTGAAACGAAAGAAAGGAACCGACAGAAAATTGATGCAACAAAAAAGCAAAAGGGGAATCAAAAAAGCGTAGCGAAGCTCTTTGTGCGGCCGCTCGATTTCCCAACGGTAACGATGCTTCAGATAGATCAAGAGCCCCGAAGCCAAAGAAAAAAGAACGAACTTCAGGATCAAATAAACCCACTCGCCGAACCAAACGATCCACGGCAAATAGCAAAACAGGCAATAGAAAACAACGAAGGGGATGAGAACAATGAGTTTGATTTTGGCGGGCTCTTTCATAGCCCCGCCATTCTATTCTTTTGTTTCAAGAAGGGAAGGGGGAAAGGCGTCATAGGATCGTTTTAACGAACCCGTACGCATCTTTGTCGACCACCTTCTCAAAGGTGTTGGGCCCAACCCACATAACCGAATCGATGATCCCCGTATGATGGGGCCCCATGCAGTTCCGCGGCGAAACGGTCAAGGTAAGGCGAATCCGATTCGCGCCTTTTTTTAGGGGCCCGGTCAAATCGAAACGGTAAGCGAATAGGGAACCCGGGATTTTCTCTCCGTTGACTTCAACCTTCAAAGAGGAGAACCGATCCTCGATGGAAAGCATCATTTCCTCAGAAAGGGCTTGGATTTCACCTTCCAATGCGATGTCCCCGTGGAAGAAAGGGAACCCATCCTGAATCAAAGAGCCGATTTCTTGTTTCTGCTCGCCGATATAGAAGTTCCTGCCCAGGATGTCCTTATCGGTTCCCCCTTGCTGGAATTCGCCATAGACCCCGAATTTTCCTTTGAGGTAGATCGGCTCTATATTGCAATCGTAAACCAAGCAATTCCTTAGGCTTTCGGTGACGTTTTCCCCAAATAGGGCATAGTAAACGGCTTCCTTTTGGAAATAATCCATTTGGATGAGGACCTCGTTTTCGCCAAGCTTCATCGCGCCGGCAAGAGAATAACGGACGAGATCTTTTTCATAGGAAGATGGGCCCAAGCGTTTGCATTCTTCGCCGTTCAAGGAAACCGAAATCAAACGATCGTCCTCAACCTCCAATTCGCAAGAAGGGGGCAAGTGATTGGCCACGAAAGAATATTTTAGGAACAATTTTCCTTTGTAGCGCTTTTTGAGAAGATCTTTCAAGGCATCCAAATGGTACTTCTTTTCGGAAAAGGAGACTCCATCGAAGGAATAGGATAGCTGATCAAGGGTGAGGAAATTATCGACGGGGGAGCAAAGACGGTAAGTCTTCGGGAGTTTTATTTTCGGCAAATCGCGTTTTTCGGGTGCGGCGTTAGCCGTCCAATAAAGGATGCGGGACTCGCCTTTCCCCAAAACGAATTTCAAAGGAAGAGGGGAACGTTTTAAGGTTTCAACATCCAAAGAAGAGAACCCGTGCATTCCTTTTTTGGCAAAAGAAAGAGGAATCTCTTTTTCGGAAGCGTTCATGACGAACAGATACTCTTCCCCGTTTTTGTCCGTTCGAACCGAAAGGCGATAATCGAGGCCGTCCGGGCAGGA
>ERZ808240.148-NODE-148-length-94592-cov-26.797719_pt1 | contig 94592 bp, 68 predicted proteins | sample MGYA00521084_ERZ808240 | MGnify/ENA primary metagenome ERZ808240 (study PRJEB31516, sample SAMN03275571) | gut metagenome | biome: mammalia-associated habitat; material: feces | host: Papio cynocephalus | place: Kenya | collected 2012-08-06 ...
ACTATGAGAAATCGCTTGAGGAAAGTCTGAATATACTCTATGATTCAGAGACCTTTCAGAAACTGAGCGACCCGAAAACAGGGCTCTATTTCCAAAGTTCCAGATATGTCTATCAGTTTCTGAAAAATGAAATTGAAACAGGAATAATGAGTTAAGTTCTTTTCCACGAAAGGTAAAAAATCGTGGCATTCCGCTTGAACGGAATGCCACGATTTTATAACCGAGCCGGGAGGGTGAATACTAATATCCGAAAATCTCCTCCAGAGAAACAGTCCTCACCGGTCCGAGCGTGCCGAGGAACTTCGTGTCGAGGTCCCTGATGTCACCGAGGATTGCGTAGGTGTAGTGACGGTCCTTCACCCACTCGGCGTGAACGGCCTTCACGTCTTCGAGGGTCATGTTCTGAAGGGCGTTGAAGATTTCCTTGTCGAGCGGCTCGGAAAGGCCGAGGTCGCGGCAGTTGATGTAGCTGTTCAGGACACCCATGCCTATGGTACGCGAGGTGCGCAGGTTGGCGATGAGCGCGTCCTTGGCAATCTTGAACGCGGCCTCGGACTCCGGAATGTTGTTGATGATGTCGTCGAAAGCCTCCACTGCCTGCTTCATCTTGTCGTTCTGGGTGGCGATGAAAGCCATGTAGTAGTACTTTCCGTCGCGGAAATAAGGGGAAATCAGTGCTGCCCATGCAGAGTAGGCAAGACCGCGCGCCTCACGCATCTCCTGAAACACGATGCTGTTCATTCCGCCGCCGAAGTAGCTGTTGTAGAGGTCGATGCCCGCCTCTGAAGCCGGGGTGAACCTGCGGCCGTCGCAGGAGTACTGGATGTAGTAGAGCTGCTTGGCGTCGTACTGTGCCATCACGACGGAGTTGTCGGCGGTCACCTGGTAGTCCGGCCACTGAATCTCCGTGTCCTCAAGAACCTTGTCCTTCACATGAACATCGGCAAGAGCGGACTTGAGAGCCTTCTCCGAATCAGGTCCATAATAGACGACCTCATGTTTCTTGTCGAAAAGTCCGCGTACCTTGGCAAGAAGCTCGTCCGAAGTGAGTGAAAGAATCCTCTCGTTGGAGAGCGTGCTCCTGCGGATGGCGTCGCCGCCGAGCTGGGCGTATCTCTGGAGCGCACGGAAGCAGCTCTGCTGGTTGAGCTTGCTGTCGGCGCGGTCCTTAATCATATCGGCCTTGAGGCCCTCAAGTATCTGGTCATCGCCCTGCGCGTTGTAAATCACGTCCTCGACGATGGCCATCACATCCTTCATCGATTCGCCGAGACCCTCCATCGTGACATAGGTCCTCGTGTTGCCCACATAACAGTTGTAGTCCGCCGCTAGATCGTAGAGTTCCTTGGCAATCTCGTCGTGGCTCCTGGTGGCCGTGCCGAGGTAGGAAAGATAGTTCAGGGCGAAAGAAAGCTCAGGATCCTGTTCACGGTTGATGTCGAACACATATTCAAGGGAGAAGAGTCCGTTGGTCTCGTTCTTCTTGTAGAGGACGTCAATCCCGTCGGCAACCGTGAACTCCGACATTTCCTTGTTGAAGTCAACGAATACCGGATCGATAGGCTTGACCTCAGTGCCCTGGATCTCGGCAAGGAAATCCGACTGCCGGTCGCGGTTGGTCACGATAGGGGTAATCTTCGGCGCGGAAATCTTCTTCACATTCTTGTCAGCTCCCTGTCTCTTATTGATTTCGACATAGCTCTCGGCGCCGAGATATTCATTCGCCCAAGCGACCACATCCGCCTTGGTAACCTTGGAGCAGCGGTCAATCTTGCCCACGCAGTCGGCCCAGTCCTCGCCGTTGATGAAGGCATTGACATAGCTCATCGCCCTCTGCCCGTTGTCCTCAAGCCCGGACATATAGTCCTTCCTGAAGTTGTTGATTGAGGCCGTGATGAGTTCCTCGTCGAAATCGCCCGCACGCAGCTTCGCAACCTGATCGAGAAGCACGTCACGCACCTCTTCGAGCGTCTGTCCCTGCTTAGGGTAGCCGACCATCATGAACATTCCGTAATCCGGCATATTGTTGCTGAACCCGTATGACATCAGCACCTTCTGCTGCTGGTTCACGTTCAGGTCAAGCATTCCGGCCTTGCCGTTATAGACGATTGAAGAGGCTATTTCGGCGACGTCGTTCGACTTGTCAACAGCCGCAGGAAGCCTCCACGCGAGATAGACATACTCGGACTCAAGTCCATAGACATCATGAACTTCCGGGGCCGTAATCGGTGCCTCCGGCTCAAACTCAAGCTTCGGCAGCTCAGGATTAGGTTTCATCGCGCCGAAATACTTTTTGATTACGGCCAGCATCTCGTCCGGGTCGAAATCTCCGGAAAGGCAGATTGCCATGTTGTTCGGCACATACCATGTCCTGTGATAGGCCTTCACGTTGGTGATTGACGGGTTCTTCAGGTGCTCCTGCGTGCCGAGAACCGTCTGAGTGCCATAAGGATGATGCGGGAACAGGGCCGCGAGCGTAGCCTCGTACATCTTGCGGTTGTCCTTCGTGAGGGACATGTTCTTCTCCTCGTAAATCGTCTCAAGCTCCGTATGGAAACCGCGAATCACGGGGTGCCGGAAGCGGTCGGCCTGAATCTTTGCCCAGTTTTCAATCTGGTTTGAAGGTATGTTCTCGACATACACGGTCTCGTCGGTCGAGGTGAAGGCATTGGTCCCGTCGGCGCCTATCATAGACATGAGCTTGTCGTACTCGTTAGGAATCGCAATCTTCGACGCCTCATAGCTGACGGAGTCTATCCGGTGGTAAATCGCGGCTCTCTCAGCCTCGTCGGTAGTCTTTCTGTAAGTCTCAAAAAGGCTCTCGATTTCGTCGAGCATAGGTTTCTCGGCAGCGTAGTCGCTTGTTCCGAACTGCTCCGTACCCTTGAACATGAGGTGCTCGAAATAGTGCGCGAGCCCGGTCGTCTCCGCAGGGTCGTTCTTTCCCCCGACCTTCACGGCGATGTAGGTCTGGATTCTCGGGGTCTCCTTGTTCACGCTCATATAGACCTTAAGCCCGTTGTCGAGCGTATAGATCCGCGTGTGCATCGGATCGTTCTTGACCGCCTCATACTCCCGGCTACAGGAAGATGAAACGAGCGCGGCAATCATCGTCGCCGCAATGAGAAATAAACGCTTCATATTGATATACATTATATTATATACATTCATCATCGGCATATCACGTTATATAAAAGACAATTCACGGGGATATATTTCCCTCTTCGTGATGTGAGCTCAAGAGAAAAATCCCCGAAGACACGGCAAGCGATGCGTGAACCTTCGGGGATATGCTCATTCATTGACACAGTCTTCTGTCAATCGTTTTTGAGCGGGTGGCGAGGATCGAACTCGTGGCCCTCGGCTTGGGAAGCCGATGCTCTACCACTGAGCTACACCCGCTTTTCCATCCCCTTCATTCAGGAATGGAATGCAAAGATATGAACTTTTCGAGTATATTTGCAAAAATTTGTGAAAATATTTGAAGAAATGATCAAGGTTTTAGTCTTCGACATGGGAGGAGTGCTCCTCGACTTGGATTTGGATGCGTGTTTTAAGGCCTGCCGGGAAGACCTCGGATTCGAAAGGGTGGCGGAATTTGTCGGCCCGTGCCACCAGAAGGGGCTCTTTATGGAACTTGAGGCGGGAAATCTGACTGCGGACGAGTTCTACGCCGGCGTGCTTTCAATGTCCGCCCCAGGAAAAACAAGAGATGACGTCATCGCCGCATTCCGGCATTTCCTCGTCGGGATGGACGGCTACAAGGTGCAGTTGCTCAAGGACTTGAGCAAAAAGTACGACCTCTACCTGCTCAGCAACAACAACGCGATGTGCATGCCTTTCGCCCGCGAGGAGTTTGAGCGCAAGGGGCTGCCGCTTGAGAGCGTGTTCAAAAAGCTGTTCCTCTCCTACGAGATGCATCTTCTCAAGCCCGGCGATGCCATCTATCAGGCCGCCATCCGGGAAATCCGGCAGATCTCCGGCACGCCGGACTCCCCGGTCCTGCCGTCAGAGATGCTCTTCATCGACGACTCCCCCGCCAATGTCGAGGCCGCCCGCCGCAACGGTATGCAGGCCATCGGCTACCATCAGGGCGACGATCTTCGGGCGCTGCTGAATGAGGTGCTGTAATTTCCATCGATTGTGAGAGATAAGCGCCTCATGCAAAATTACAGCGGTATTTATTCGCGAGAATGTTTACCCTGTTTTGTATTCAACCAAAAATTTCTTATCTTTGCAGTCCGTTGTGACCGGCGATAATGTTTGCCGCAGCGTGGAGCTTGCCTCCGTAGTTTAATGGATAGAATTTCAGATTCCGGTTCTGACGGTTGCGGTTCGATTCCGCACGGGGGTACGAAAAAAGGACTCATTTCCGAGTCCTTTTTTCGTATCTATAAGATTCTGTCACAAAGTGACTTCTATCCGTCTGCCGAAGATACGCCCCACCTTACTCCTTGTCTGTTTCGTCACCTCCGTCCGGAATGAGGGCGGCAAGCGCTGAAACATCCACGAAATTATTGACTGTCAATCCAGTCGAGCCGAGGCTCTTGAGAGTGTAACTGACATCTACCATCTCGGTCTTGCCGGTCTGCGGATTCTCGACTTCGTCCTTGTAGCTGAGAGTCATGGCGTTGTCGCTGAGGTCGGAGTAATTGACATCCTCAGTCTCGCTCTCCTCGCCCGTCCCGACAGTAACGGTAAACTTACCCTTCGTCTCATCGGTCGGAGCCGCGCTATAGGCGAACGGCGCGCCGACATAGTCGTCCGCCTTTATTCCGGCGAAAATCTGTGAAACCTCCGAAGGAATCTGAACGCCCTCCTGCTGGGAAATCCATGAGAAGATGGTGCGGAGCATCGTAAGCTTGCTGTTGTCAAGATGCACTCCAGCATTACCCTTCCCGTTCTCGTCAAGTTTCACGACTATGTCGAGCTTCATGTCCGCGAGCTGTGACTTGATGTTGTCAGGGAGTTTGACGAATGCCTCAGGGTCCGAAACATCTCCCAGAATCTTGCCGACCTCTACATCCTTTGCCACCCAAGTGTTGATGTACTTCGTGTTGTTGACATCCTTCGCCGGATCTTCATCCTTGTTGCATGATGACGCCAGCACCATGGCAAGCGCCATCATCGAAACTGTAAGAAACTTTTTCATTGCTTTACCTATTTTATGTTAACATCTTCCCATTTCTGCCCGTGCAATTGCTCTGCCTCAACATAGACATTCTACTTTTTTGCACCAATCGTTCAAAAAGAAGACAAACGGTGTAAACGGCAAAATCCGTTCCCACAAAAGCAGGAACGGACATTTTGTCAGACTCGGTTTTGCTCCAATATTATACAAAAAGACGCATTCCGCCCGGCGAGGCAATCGGAAGTAAAGATCGTCTCGGATTCAGTTCAGAAGCTTGCTGCGGGAGGAGGTGGGGACGGGAATGGCGGCCGGGTCGTCCTGCTGTTCGGCGGAACCGTCGCCCTCGTCCTCGCCGGAGGCCTTGAGGAAACGGGCGTGGAGCTCGTCGAGAATCTCGATGTATTCCCTGTATGAGGCGGCGAACTCGTCCCTGCAGCGGAGCATCATGCTGATTCTGAAGGTAATCGTGTAATTTCCGTTCCTGTCCGGCTCGTCAAGAAACGCGTCGGCCATGATTATGCTGTCCGAAACGCGGGCACAAATGTCCCTGACGTCACGCTCGTCCTCGGCGGAAAGCTTGTCCATATTGAACGAGAGGGACATATCCATGCGGTTCCCGGCATAGGCCACGCGGTAGAGTATTCCCTCCTTTTTGAAATCCACGGTCTTCTCGTCGGCACGCTCGGGCACATAGCCCCCGGTGCGCAGGACGTCCATAATCCCATCGACGCTCAGATGCTCCGGCTCATTCCGCGGCTGGTTCAGATGCTCGCCGAGTACCTCGGCCATGGCTGAAATCAGATTTTTCGACTCGCGGGCGCGCGTGACGAGCAGGACACACACGGCGACAATCAGAACGACATTCGAGAGTATCAGACAATATTCCATTTCGAGACAAATTTTACTGCAACATTTTCAACGGTCCGCCTGCTTCTCCTCAGGAGAGAGGCTTCGGGGTACAAAGATATAACTTTTTCCAAAAAACTACAGCAGCGGCGTCCAATCGCTGGAGGCCGCTGCCTGTAAACATACAAAACGCGTGTTTTTAAGGTTAAGTATCTGCTTAGTATATTATAATAGGTCAGAATCAAAGGGCTTCGGACAAAGGCAGAAACTGCGTCGTCCGCCCTTCGCGTAATCTTAACAACAAATCAAGGCTTCCGGCCGCGACGTGTCAGAAAAGCGTTGTAAAAAAAAATTGCACGTCCGTCGGAAACCGCTGCAAAATTAGCCTTAATGTGGTCAAAATTTCCTATATTTCATCAAATACACGCAGGTATTTCATAAAATACACGATATTTTTTGTAAATTTGCAGGCTTTTCCGCTCAGAAAAGCGCGAAAAAGTTGAAGTGTTGTATGAGCGATATATATCAATATCTAATGATTTTCGCATCAGGAGTCATCCTGACGCTTTCTGCCGTTGTCCTTGCCGTCAAGATTCCCCGACAAACTGGATTCAAAAAATTCCGGAAGGCAAGAAAAATCTTCGCGATTTCCTGCGCGACCCTTGCCGCGCTGAGCGTCCTCTGCTTCGCCGTGGGATATGTCCATCCTTTCGACAAGCTAGCCATTCTCGCCACGGGCCCGTTTCAGGCACTGCTTCTGACAAGCATGATTCTCATCTTCATCAATCCCGGGGTTATAACCCTGCGGTGCGTAATGCGCGATGTCCTCGTGATTACGGCGATTATCTCCGCGCCCTACCTCTGCTATTGGTTCTGGCCCAAGGCCTTTGTCTATGCGTATTGGGCTGCCGCAGGCGCTTTTCTAATACAGCTTTTTTCCTATGCGGCAATCTTCGCGAAAAGTTTCCGCAAAGTGATAATGCTCACTAACGAGTACTACGCCGAGAACAATGCTCCGAGGCTGTCGTGGATCCTCTGGATGTTCCTGACCGCGCTCGCAACCGGAATATGCGCGTTCATCAGCCTCTGCGTCAGCAGTTGGAGCTATCTCGCGCTCGTACCCATGTATATGCAGACCTATCTCTTCTTCACGATAAAGATTATCAACTATGCGGCCGACTCCGGCTACATCGTGATGGCGCTCAACTCCGGAGCCGAAGTCTCGTCCGAAAGCGCGGAAGAAATGGAGGAGGTACAGAACTCGCGGATTTATCCGGAAATCCCCGGGAACATGCTCGCCGAAATCAGCGGAAACATCGACAAATGGATTTCAGCCAAGGGATTCACCGAAAAGGATGTGCCCTACACCGAGACGCTGGAGAAAATCGGGGTGGATGTCGTGATGATGCGCCGCTATATGAAAGACGAGTTCGGCACTGACTTCAGGACATGGAGAAACGGGCTGAGGCTGGAGGAGGCGTGCAGAATGTTCGCTGATGCGCCCGAAATGACCGTCGAGCAAGTCAGCGACCATGTCGGCTACAACGACAGTTCCAACTTCCGCAAGGATTTCAAGAGACGCTACGGAATGTCGCCGAGCGACTACCGGAAAACTATCGCCGAATAAGAAACATAAATCCCGCAAATTTTTCTAAATTTGCGGGATTTGTTTTAAAATGTATGCAGCTATGGAAAAATTTGCGAAGAATTATGCGGACAGGTTCATGGCCGAACTTGTCGCTAAAAATCCCGGAGAGAAGGAATTTCATCAGGCGGTGAGGGAGGTCGTGGAGAGCGTCGCCGACTATGTCGTGGAATACCCCCACCTGATGGATCAGAAAATACTCGAACGCATGGCCGAGCCGGAGCGTGTCATCATGTTCCGTGTCCCGTGGACGGACGACAGGGGCGAGATTCACATAAACAGGGGCTTCCGCGTGCAGATGAACAGCGCGATAGGTCCCTACAAGGGAGGCATCCGCTTCCACTCCAGCGTCAATCTGAGCATCATGAAGTTCCTCGCCTTTGAGCAGACCTTCAAGAATGCGCTCACCACCCTGCCGATGGGCGGGGCGAAGGGAGGTTCGGATTTCAGCCCGAGGGGCAAGTCAGACGCGGAGGTGATGCGCTTCTGCCAGAGCTTCATGACCGAGCTTCAGAGGCATATCGGGCCTGACACCGACGTGCCGGCGGGCGACATCGGAGTCGGAGGGCGCGAGGTGGGCTACCTCTTCGGGCAGTACAAGCGCCTGCGCGACGAGTTCACTGGCACGCTCACCGGCAAGGGGCTCGGATGGGGCGGCAGCAGACTGCGTCCGGAAGCTACAGGCTACGGCGTCTGCTACTTCGCCCAGGAAATGCTCGCCACGCGCGGAGAAAGCTTCGAGGGCAAGACCGTACTCGTCTCCGGTTCCGGAAATGTTGCCCAATATGCCGCCCAGAAGGCGATGAGGCTCGGGGCGAAGGTCGTTACGCTCTCCGACTCCGACGGGTTCGTCCACGACCCGGACGGCCTCACTGAGGAAAAGATGAAATATGTCCTCGAACTCAAGAACATCAGGCGCGGAAGGATTCGGGAATATGCCGAGAAATATCCGAATGCCGTGTATTATCCGGGCGAGCGCCCGTGGAAGATTGCCTGCGACATCGCGCTCCCATGCGCCACGCAGAACGAGATTGAGCTGTCTGACGCCGAAGCCCTTGTGAAAGGAGGCTGCGCCTGCGTCGTGGAGGGGGCAAACATGCCGACGACTCCGGAGTCAATCGCCGTATTTCAGAAGGCGCGCCTGCTCTACTCTCCGGGCAAGGCCTCGAACGCCGGCGGTGTGGCGACCTCCGGACTTGAGATGAGCCAGAACTCCATCCGCAGCCAGTGGACAGCCGAGAAGGTCGATGCGGAACTGCACAGAATCATGTCGGACATCCACGCGGCCTGCCTCAAATACGGCACAGAGCCTGACGGCTACATAAACTACGTCAAGGGAGCTAACGTCGCCGGCTTCATCAAGGTCGCGAACGCCATGCTTGATCAGGGGCTCGTTTAGCCCCGTCATTTCGAACGGCCTCACAACTGTCATTTCGAACGAAGTGAGAAATCTTTGCGCATAATGGAACGACACGCCGCCCTGATGTCCCGGAGAATCCGGAAAATACTCCTCGTCTGCAACAGCTACGACAGCTTCGCGCTCGAAGAGGACGGCCACATTGAATACCGGATAACCCGGGAATATTCCGAACTGAACCTCAGCAATCCCCCGTCCATCGAGCGGGCCGGCACTCCGGCCGAAGCTCTTGAGAAAATAGGCGGGGAAACGCGCTTCGACCTCATAATCACGATGTACAATCTCGGAGAGGTCGATGTCTTCGATTTCTCCCGTCAGGTCAGGGCCATATCCCAGGACACCCCGATAGTCCTTCTATGCTCGTTCGCGAAAGAGATTTACCGCAGGATTGCGGAACGCGACACCTCCTGCATCGACTATGTCTTCTGCTGGGACAACAACACCGACGTCATCATCGCCATCATCAAGCTGCTCGAAGACCGCCTCAACGCCTACAACGACATACTCGGGATGGGGGCGCGGGCAATCCTGCTCATCGAGGATTCCGTGCGCTACTACTCCACCTACCTCCCGCTGCTCTACAAGCTAGTCCTGCAGCAGAACAGCGAGGCCGTCCGCGACACCCTCAACGAGGAGCAGCAGATTCAGCGCAAGCGCTCGCGACCGAAGATTCTGCTCGCCACCTGCTACGACGAGGCGGTTGAACTCTACCGCAGATACGGGAACAACCTCCTCGGAGTCATATCCGACATAGGCTTCGTCCTCCACAGGGGCGACAGTCCCGACACGGAGAAGAGCGACGCCGGCGTTGACCTCTGCCGTCTCGTGCGCGGAGAAGATCCGACGATGCCGTTCCTGATGCAGTCCTCGCAGGAAAGCATGAGGCAGACAGCCGAAAGCCTCGGAGCCGGATTCATCCTTAAATCTTCAAAGACGCTCACCCATGAACTGAGCGAGTACATCGGCCGGGAGTTCGGATTCGGAGACTTCATCGCCACTGACCCGACGGGCGGAGAAATCATTGCCCGCGGGCACAACCTCCGCGACTTCGAGGACATCGTCCGCAGCATCCCCGACGACGCCCTCCGCAGCCTCTCCGACCGCAACTACATCTCGCGCTGGCTCTACGCCCGAGGGCTGTTCACGCTCGCGGGCAAGTTCCGTCCCATAAGTCTCAAAGAAGACGGGGACATTCCTGCCGCACGGGAAACTTACCTCAGGCTAATCAGAGATTTCCGCATAAGTCAGGGCGCGGGAGTCATAGCCCGCTTCGACAATGAGAGCTACAACGACACCATACGCTTCGCCCGGCTCGGGGACGGCTCGCTCGGAGGCAAGGCCCGTGGACTCGCCTTCCTCAACCACATACTCCACAAATACGGCCTCTACGACCGTTGGGAGAATGTCCGCATCGCTGTTCCCCGTACAATCGTCGTCACCACCGACTGGTTCGACCGCTTCATACTCGAAAACGGCCTCCAGTATGTCATAGGCTCGGACATCACGGACGCGGAGATTCTCTCCGAATTTGTCGCGTCCACCCTGCCCAAGGAACTGGCCGACTCCCTGAGAGTATTTGTCCGCACCACGCGCCGGCCTATCGCCGTTCGCTCCTCGTCGAAGCTCGAAGACTCATACTACCAGCCCTTCGCCGGGGTCTATTCCACCTGCATGATTCCGCATACGGACAACGAGGATCAGCAGCTCCGCCTGCTCTCCAAGGCCATCAAGTCCGTCTATGCATCCATCTATTTCGCTTCATCACGAGGCTACATCACCTCAACCGCCAACGTGATTTCCGAAGAGAAGATGGCAATCGTGCTCCAGGAAGTCTGCGGGAGTGAGGACTGCGGACGATGGTTTCCTGCAATATCCGGGGTGGCGCGCTCGGTAAACTTCTACCCGATAGGAAACGAGACTCCGACCGACGGGATGGTGAAGCTTGCCTATGGGCTCGGGAAGACGGTGGTAGATGGAGAGACGGTGCTCCGCTTCTCCCCGAAGTTCCCGCGCAATGTCCTCCAGACCTCCACGCCCGAGCTTACGATGACACAGACACAGACCTCGATGCTCGCCCTGAATCTGCGTCCCGAAAGGTTCAAGACATCAGTGGATGACGCAGTGAACCTCGAAAGGATTGCGGTGGCCGACTGCGGACAGTTCCGTTCGTTCAGGAACGTCGTCTCCACATGGGACTTTGAAAATATGCGTATGGTAGATTCCGCGGCGCCTCAGGGGCCGAAATTCATCACATTCGCAAGGATTCTGAAATACAGGACATGGCCGCTCGCCGAAATCCTAGCCTCCCTTCTCGAAATCATGAAATCCGAAGTAAGATGCGAGGTCGAGATTGAATTTGCCGCCGATTTCAGGGACGACGGCGACATGGTCTTCAGCGTGCTCCAGATACGACCGATTTCCATCGACGGCCTGCGGAGCGAAGTCGATTGGTCAAAGATTGACGACGAGGGGGCATGGCTCCGTTCCAGCTGCGCCATAGGTCCTGGCGAAATTACGGGAATATGCGATGTCGTCTATCTCAAACGGGCCGCGTTCGACAGGATGCGCACCCGAGAAATCGCTGCCTCGCTCACGGTCATCAACGCCGAAATGCGCCGTCTGAAGAGGAATTATGTCCTCATAGGCTACGGCCGCTGGGGTTCATCCGTCCCCTCCCTCGGTGTTCCGGTGCAGTGGAGCGACATCTCCGAGGCGAAGGTCATCGTCGAATGCAGTCTCGAAGATTTCCGCATCGAGCCGAGTCAGGGAACGCATTTCTTCCAGAACATGACCTCGGCAGGCGCCGGCTACATCAATGTGAACCCGTGGTCACGCCCCTCCGACCTCCTCGACACCTCCGCTCTCGATGCCCTGCCCGCCGTCCATGAAACAGAGTTCCTCCGCGCCGTCCGCCTCGGCCGCCCCCTCACCGTCGTAGCCGACGGCCGCTCCGGTCGCGCGATAGTCAAGTAATCACGCTTTTCATCACTGACTTATATTACTCTGACCTGCAGGAGCGGTCTTGCCGTCCTGGATGAGAGTGTAGCCGGCAGCGACGAAGGTTCCAAGTTTTTGCCGTCACCTGTCTTAGGGTCATAGCCGACGAACTTTCCTCCATAGACATTTATCACACCCGGGGCGCTGTTTTGATGTGTCGTATTGTTTTCTGTTCTGTTTTCTGTTCTGTTTTCTGTCAATGGGAAAGATTGAGACTTACAATAAAAATACGGACAATTTCGGAAATGACAAGAACCTGCTTTCATTTTGTCACAATGCCGGTCCTCCCGGATTTTGTTCTATCTCCGTAATCCTCAACGAATTGGCCTGCGGAGCGATTTTTTATCAACATGGCGTGTTGATAAATTGTAAGGACGGAAAGGTGATTTTATTTTGCAGAACCGAAAGTTGTGCATAACTTTGCAGCCCGGTTAGTAATCTTATCAGCAATATGTCAAAATCACAGACCCATCAACAACCGGTTTATGATGCAAGGACATTGGGCAAACCGAAGATGCTTACTCTCGGGTTACAGCACATGTTTGCAATGTTCGGCGCAACCGTCCTGGTGCCTGCAATCACAGGCCTGCCAGTTTCCACCACCCTCCTCTTCGCCGGAATCGGCACCCTCATCTTCCATCTCATCACAAAGTTACAGGTTCCCGCATTCTTAGGTTCATCTTTCGCTTTCATCGGAGGTTACCTCTCCGTAGTCAAAATGGGAGGCGAATTCGGACTCTCGGCTGAACAATCACTGCCTTATGCCTGCATCGGCGTCGCCTGTGCAGGTTTTTTGTATTTCGCGCTCGCCGGCCTGTTCGCGGTCTTCGGGGCGAAGAAGGTGATGAGGTTCTTCCCGCCTGTGGTGACAGGTCCGATTATCATCTGCATCGGACTTATCCTTTCGGGTTCGGCGATAGGCAACTGCGAAAAGAACTGGTGGATTGCCCTGCTCGCGATTGCAATCATAGTGGTCTGCAACATCTGGGGACGCGGAATGGTCAAGATCGTGCCTATCCTCCTCGGCGTGCTCGGTTCCTATGTGGTGGCAGCCTGCTGCGGTCTGTGCGACTTCACCACGGTGAAAGAGGCTGCGTGGATAGGACTTCCGATTCATCGCGACAGCACGGTGCTCGCAATCGGAGACACGAAGAATTGGGAACTGCTCACCAGCGCAATCATCACAATCATGCCGATTGCGCTCGCGACGATGATAGAGCACATCGGCGACATGTGCGCGATTTCATCCACTACAGGAAAGAACTACCTTGAAAATCCGGGGCTGCACCGCACGCTCATCGGCGACGGTCTCGCGACTATGCTCGCCTCGCTTTTCGGAGCACCGGCCAACACGACCTACGGAGAAAACACCGGCGTGCTCAACCTCACGAGGGTGTATGACCCGCGCGTCATCAGAATCGCGGCGGTCTTCGCAATCTTCTTCTCCTTCTGCCCCAAGTTCTCCGCACTCATCAGCGCGATGCCTGAGGCAACCATGGGCGGCGTATCCCTGATTCTCTACGGAATGATTTCGGCGGTCGGCGTGCGCAACGTCGTTGAGAACAAGGTAGATTTCACGGCGTCACGCAACGTCATCATCGCGGCGATAATCCTCGTGCTCGGCATAGGAATCTACTACGGCATCCCGGGCGGCAGCATAGACCTCGGATTCACGAAGCTCTCCGCGCTTGCGGTCGCGGCTCTCGTCGGCATCATCCTCAACGCGATACTTCCGGGCAAGGACTATGAGTTCGGCAAGGATCCTCAGGGGGATACTTCCGTGAACTTCGACGCAAACACAAATAGGGTTGTTGAATAAAAGCGGCACTTTCTTCAACAACCCCAATAGTTATATTCATTGACACACCAACAAAAAATCATTATAAATTCAATTTCAGGTATGAAGAAATTAATTCTTACGGGCGTTCTCGCCCTCGCATCTCTCGGAGCTTTCGCTCAGAATGTCCAGCTCCACTATGACTTCGGTCACAACCTCTACAAAGGCAAGAACGGAAAGGATCTCCAGTCACGCGGCTATCTCACGACGACCGTCGAGCAATTCAAGCCGGACTCCTGGGGAAGCACCTACTATTTCATTGACATGGACTACATGAGCAACAGCAAGGCTGAGGGCGCGACAAAGACTGCCGGGGTTCTCGGCGCCTACTGGGAGATTTCACGTGAGCTCTGCTTCTGGCAGAACACGAAGATGAACTGGCTCTCAGTTCATGTCGAGTACAACGGCGGTCTGAGCAAGGATGCCGGTTCGTTCAACAACGCATGGCTCGCTGGTCTCACCTACAGCGGACACTCAGCGGACTTCAGCAAGACATGGTCACTCAGCGCGATGTACAAGCTCATTCCGGGCACCGTTGACGGCGCGGGCAAGAAGCAGGTTCATAACTTCCAGCTCACAGGTGTGTGGGGCATCAACTTCGCCCACGGATGGTGCACGTTCTCCGGATTCGTGGACTTCTGGAGGGAGCACAGGCCATGGCAGGGAAAAGTCGATGAAACGACAGGCGCTCCTAAGGGAACTCAGTTCATAGCCCTCTCCGAGCCGCAGTTCTGGGTTAACCTCAACCAGATTAAGGGAATGGAGAAATTCAACCTTAGCCTCGGCGGTGAGGTCGAGCTTTCCTACAACTTCGCGGGCACCGGATTCTACTGCATTCCTACTCTCGCCGCTAAATGGAGTTTCTAAGTGAAATTGAATTTAAGGACGCGTCTGCGGCGTTGCACGGCTTGTCATAATCCTCACAACCGACAAGGTTGCTCCGGTTATTCCGGCGCCGTGCGCCTTGCATCCACATCCCTAAATTCAATTTCACCCAAGCTGTTTTAAACAACTTTTCATAATTTGTCATCTCGAACGAAGTGAAAGATCTCTGCACTGAAACAAAAGTGCTGTATCTTTCTTTTTCAAAACGGTCGGCGGAGACCATATAAAACCGCAAAATCCCGATGCGGAAATGGTGTGTTCCGAGATATGGGATGAACAAAACATTATTATCCAAAAACAAATGAACAAGTTCATACAGAAGGCTTTCGGATTAGACCCGAAAACCACCACAATCAAGACTGAAATCCTCGCGGGAATCACGACGTTCCTCACGATGTCCTACATTCTCGCCGTCAACCCGAGCATTTTCGGCGCTCTCAAGGACATGGGGATGCCTACCGGAGCAGTATTCACTGCAACCGCCCTCGCGGCAATCATCGGAACGCTCGTCATGGCGTTCTACGCAAAGAAGCCTTTCGCGCTCGCTCCGGGCATGGGCCTCAACGCATTCTTCGTGTTCACAGTCTGCCTCGGCATGGGCTACAGCTGGCAGTTCGCGCTCACGGCGGTCCTTCTCGAAGGAATCATCTTCATCCTTCTCACCGTCACCAATGTCCGCAAGTGGATTGTCGATTCCATTCCGACATCGCTCAAAAACGCAATCGGCTGCGGAATCGGTCTGTTCATCGCATTCATCGGCCTTAAGAACGCCGGCGTCATCGTTTCCAACCCGGCTACGACCGTCGCTCTCGGCGACATCACCCACGGTCCCGCTCTTCTCGCCCTCATCGGACTCGTCCTCACTTCCTTCCTTGTCGTGAAGAAAGTTCCGGGAGCGCTGCTCATAGGAATGATTGCGACGGCGGCTCTCGGTCTCGTGATGAAGAACCCGGACGGCAGCCACATCACCGTGTTCAACGGCGTGGCTTCAATGCCGGACTCCGTCTCTCCGATTTTCTGCAAGTTCGAGTGGAGCCATATCTTCTCGCTTGATATGTTCGTGGTTGTGTTCACTTTCATGTTCATCGACATGTTCGACACCATCGGAACGGTTGTCGGAGTGAGCACGAAGGCGAAGATGATTGACGAAAAGGGCAACATCCCGGGCATAAACAAGACTCTCATGGCAGACGCTGTCGCAACCGTTGCCGGAGCCTGCCTCGGAACCTCAACCACAACGACTTACGTCGAGAGCGCGTCAGGCATCGCACAGGGCGGACGCAGCGGCCTCACCGCATTCACGGCAGCCGTATGCTTCGCGGTGGCACTGTTCTTCTCCCCTATATTCCTTGCAATCCCGAGCGCCGCGACTGCACCTATCCTCGTGATTGTCGGCGTGTTCATGATGTCCCCTATCAAGGCCATCGACTTCGAGAACTACTCAGAGGCCATCCCTGCGTTCATCACCCTCATCGCGATGCCGCTCTGCTACTCAATCTCAGACGGCATCATGCTCGGCATGATCTCATATGTCCTCATCAACCTTCTCAGCGGCAATTTCAAGAAGATTTCGCCTGCGGCATACATTCTCGCGGCAATCTTCGTCGCGAAGTATATACTTCTGTAGCAAAATACACCCTATATATATAATAGGGCTATTTATGGACGACCGGGCGCACCCGGCCGCCCTTTTTTTTGCAAATGTTCCTTATTCTGCCTAACTTTGCCGGGAAGTTGTGCCGCAGAATGCATGGACGCAGAGACATCCGGCGCGGCGATGTAAATGAACAATAAAACCAAATAACACCATGAAAATTGCAGTAGCGGGCACGGGGTATGTAGGGCTCTCGATAGCGACCCTCCTCAGCCAGCACAATCACGTCACGGCGGTCGATATAATCCCCGAAAAAGTGGCGCTCATCAACGACAGGAAATCCCCGATTCAGGACGAGTACATCGAGAAATACCTTGCGGAGAAGAAGCTCGACCTCACGGCGACGACGGATGGGCGGACAGCCTACAGCGACGCTGAGTTTGTCGTCATCGCGGCTCCGACCAACTATGACAGCCAGCGCAACTTCTTCGACACCTCGGCCGTGGAGGCTGTGATAAGCCTTGTGCTGGAGGTGAATCCGCACGCGATTATGGTCATAAAATCGACCATCCCGGTGGGCTACACGGAAAGCGTCCGCCGCAAGTTCAACACAGAGAACATAATCTTCTCGCCGGAGTTCCTGCGCGAGAGCAAGGCTCTCTACGACAACCTCTATCCGAGCCGCATCATCGTCGGCCGGCCGGAGGGGGACGCGCGTCTCGACCGGGCCGCGCACGTGTTCGCTGAGCTCCTGCAGGAAGGCGCGGTCAAGGAGAACATAGACACGCTCTTCATGGGCACTACCGAGGCCGAGGCAGTGAAGCTCTTCGCCAACACCTACCTCGCGCTGAGGGTCAGCTACTTCAACGAGCTGGACACCTACGCGGAGATGAAGGGTCTGGACACCAAGGCCATCATCAACGGGGTCTGCCTTGACCCGCGCATCGGCAGCCACTACAACAACCCGTCCTTCGGCTACGGCGGCTACTGCCTCCCTAAGGACACGAAGCAGCTGCTCGCGAACTATCAGGATGTGCCGGAGAACCTCATTCAGGCCATCGTGGAGAGCAACCGGACGAGAAAGGACTTCATCGCGGACCAGGTGCTCGCCAAGGCCGGCTACTACACGGCGTCGAGCGAGTGGAACAGCAAGCGCGAGCACGAGGTCACCGTCGGAGTCTATCGCCTGACGATGAAATCGAATTCGGATAATTTCCGTCAGAGCGCGATTCAGGGTGTAATGAAGCGCATCAAGGCCAAGGGCGCGAAAGTCATCGTCTATGAGCCGACGCTTGAGGACGGCACGCTGTTCTTCGGCAGCGAGGTGGTGAACGACCTCGCGAGGTTCAAGGAACTCTCGTCGGCAATCATCGCGAACCGCTACGACGAGTGCCTCGACGACGTGAAAGACAAGGTATATACCCGTGACATCTTCGAGAGAGATTAGAACGGAAAAATCTGACTCAAAAATACATTCCAAAACATATTGAGAATGAAAAACGACTGAAATCATGAAAGTTCTGGTTACCGGCGCGGCCGGCTTCATCGGCGCGAATCTCGTCCTGAGACTGCTTGAAAGCGAGCCGCAGGTCAGCGTGCTCGGAATAGACAGCATGAACGCATACTACGACGTCGCGCTCAAGGAATATCGTCTGGGGCTCATCGAGGCCGAGGCGGCGAAACACCCCGAATGCTCATGGCAGTTCGTGCAGGGCAACATCGCCGATGCTGAACTGGTTCGAAAGATTTTCGCGGAATTTGAACCGGACATAGTGGTGAACCTCGCGGCACAGGCGGGAGTGCGCTACTCCATAACCAATCCGGACGCATACATAGAGTCCAATCTCATAGGGTTCTACAACATCCTCGAGGCATGCCGCCACAGCTACGACGGAGGAAAGAACGGAGTGCGGCATCTCGTCTATGCATCAAGTTCGTCGGTCTATGGCTCCAACAAGAAAGTGCCGTACTCCACGGACGACAAGGTGGATAACCCCGTGTCCCTCTACGCCGCGACGAAGAAGAGCAACGAACTTATGGCACACGCCTACAGCAAGCTCTACGACATCCCCTCGACCGGTCTGCGCTTCTTCACGGTCTATGGTCCCGCCGGCCGCCCTGACATGGCGTATTTCGGGTTCACGAACAGGCTGATAAGGGGCGAGAAAATCAGAATCTTCAACTATGGCAACTGCCGCCGCGACTTCACTTTCGTGGATGACATAGTGGAAGGAGTCGTGCGCGTGATGCACGGAGCTCCGCAGAGAAGCACGGGAGAGGACGGTCTGCCGGTTCCGCCGTACAGGATTTACAACATCGGAAACAGCCATCCGGAAAACCTGCTCGACTTTGTGGACATACTCCAGCAGGAACTGGTCGGCGCCGGCGTGCTTCCGAAGGACTACGACTTCGACGCGCACAAGGAGCTTGTGCCGATGCAGCCGGGGGACGTCCCCGTGACCTACGCCGACACCTCCGCTCTTGAGCGTGACTTCGGGTTCAGACCCTCCACAAGTCTGCGCGAAGGACTGCGGCGGTTCGCGAAATGGTATCGTGAGTTCTACATCGGCACGGAGGCGTGACACAGACAAGACCGGGTCCGAGACTGCGCGGACAAACTCGCGCCGAAGGTCGAGGCTCGGCTGACTTTTTGGCAGAAATTTCAGCCATTTTGGCGCACACAACTGACAAAATGTCTGATTATCAACCATTTATACTAACGGCATCTGATTTGAAAATACTCTCTGCGTGTTCGGGTAAGTCCCGAGGGGCTGAGGAACACAAAGAGGTTCGTCTGAAGCTGAAGCTCGGAAACGAGGGGATGCGGAAGACGGATGATGTGGAACAAAAAAATTAAATTTATAAATTATGATGCCTATTATGAAATCACAGAACTGGTTGCCTGAGTTGTTCAATGATTTGTTTGACATTGACGACAGAGTCGTTATACCTCAGTACAGACACGCATCCTCAACACCTGCCATAAACGTGATTGAGCGTGACAACGAATATGAGGTCGAGGTCGCCGCTCCGGGTATGACGAAGGATGACTTCAAGATTAACCTCACTCCGGACAACGAGTTGGTTATCAGCCTTGAGAAGAAGACTGAGAAGAACAACGGAGTCGAGAACAAGGAAGGCGAGAAGAAGGAGAACAACAAGAAGCACGGTCAGTATCTCCGTCATGAATTCTCTTACACTTCATTCCGTCAGAGTTTTACGCTTCCTGAGACGGTCGATGCGACAAAGATTGCAGCGAAGGTGGAGCACGGTGTGCTGAAAATCGAGCTTCCTAAGAAAGAGGTCGTCAAAGAAGTTCCGAGCAACAAGAGCATCGAGATTAAATAGTTTCGAGCAGCACGACGGAAAAGGCGAACGAGCCCGCGCCTAAATAGGGGTTCAGGCAACAGACAGTTTGATGCCGACATCGGGGATATCCGATGCCGGCATTTTTTCGTAAAATATTCTTAACTTTGAGGGATATATCAATTCGGATGTGACATGACGATAAAGAAACAAATCATTCTGTGGATGACGGCGGTGGCGCTGGTCATTGCCGCCGCGTTCTTCTATTTCAAGTTCTACTATGTCTTCGGCGAGGGAGTGCAGCAGGGCGAGCTGAACTTCGTGGTCTATAAGGGATACATCTGGAAGACCTACGAGGGTCGGGCGATTCAGGCCGGACTCAAGAACGGCACGAAAGGAAGTTCCAACGCCGTGCAGTCCTATGTCTTCGACTTCTCAATCGAGGACAAGGCCATAGCGGACACGCTGATGCGCTGCAGCGGCCGCAGTGTCCGGCTCCACTACAAGGAATACCTCGGCGAGCTTCCGTGGCGCGGCAAGCAGAAGTATGTGGTTGATAAGATTGTTTCAATTGAGTAGTAAAACCAAATAAAAAGCGGATTGCGGCGTTGCATGTCTTGCCAAAATCCTCACAACCATCAGGTTGCTGCGGTATTTGGCTTCACCGTGCGCCTTGCACTCCATCTTTTTATTTGATTTTATCATTTCAGTAACCGTTTCTGTATATAGTGGAAGATTCTACATTGAATACGATATTAAGAAACCTTACAAAACACAAAAGGGCATGAAGAAATTTACTGTCAGTATATTGTTTATCTCCCTGATCTGCTGGAGTTTGAATGCGCAGCCAGGAGTGTTTGCGGTGCGGGAGGCCTCGTCTGCCGGTAGGGCACTGACTATGGAAGAGGCGGTGCTCGGGAAAGGACTGCGGGTGAAGTTCCCGAAGTTTGACTGGCTGGAGAGCCGGAAAGGCGCGGAAAGAGCCGTGAGCGAGAGGGTTGAGGGGCTGTCACAAATCACTGTTGACGGAAAGGTCATCGTGAAGGCGGATGAGCCGGGCATTGTCTATGGAGAGACGGTGAGCAGGAATGAGTTCGGGATTGACGGAGGGCTGTTCTGGTCTCCGGACAGTCTCAGGCTGGCGTTCTACCGCAAGGACGAGACCCGTGTGACGGACTTTCCGCTGCTGGACATCACGACGCGCACCGGGACACTGAGGACAATAAAGTATCCTATGGCCGGAATGGATTCTGAACTGATAAGCCTCGGGGTCTATGACCTTCGGGACGGGAGCGTGAGATATATGGATGTCACGGATTTCACGCCGGAACGCTACCTGACCAACATAATCTGGACTCCGGACTCAAATGAAATCCTGATTCAGGTGCTTGCCCGAAGCCAGAAGGAAATGCACCTGAACCGCTATGACGCCGCCACAGGGAAATGTCTCGGGACGGTGCTTTCGGAAACAAATGAAAAATATGTCGAGCCGGGCGACCCGCTCTGGTTCGTCACGGACGGCAAGGCGAAGGACGGGCACTCCGCGACGCAGTTCATCTACCGCACGGACAACCGCGACGGATTCCGCAGTCTCTATCTCTGCGGCATCGACGGCAAGGTTGAGCGCATCACGGAAGTCGATGCGGATGTCGAATACATCGCAAACGACGGGAAATGGGTCTATTACTACTCCTCGGAGGTAAGCCCGATTGAAAGGCACATTTTCAGGACAGCCCTGCGCCGAAACGGCAAAGGAGAGTTCAGCGTGCCGGCAAAGTTCTCGGCGCAGAGGCTCACTTCAGAACCGGGCTGGCACGAGATACTGAAGATGGAGCCGGACTGCAGCGTGTTCTACGAAATGTACAGCAGCCTCAACGTTCCATACACCGTCCAGAAATGCTTAACCTCAGGAAAGGTAGGCAAGGACGGTCTCCGCAAGGTCAGCAAGGAGGTTCTTTTCCGCGCCGACGACACGACCGAAGACTTCGCGTTCTGCGAAATTGACCTCGGGACGGTGAAGAGCGCGGACGGACAGTTTGACAATTACTACCGCCTCGTCAAGCCCAAGGATTTCGACCCGACAAAGAAATATCCCGTAATACTCTATGTCTATGGCGGCCCTCACTCGCAGCTCGTCAACAATTCATGGCTGGGGCAGCTCCGCTACTGGGAAATGCTCATGGCCCAGCGAGGCTACCTCGTCTATGTCCAGGACAACCGGGGCACGCTCTACCGGGGAGCGGAGTTCGAGAAGGCCATCTGGAGGAACTGCGGAAAGGCAGAGATGGCCGACCAGATGGAGGGAATCAAGATGCTGAAGAGTCTTCCGTATGTCGATGCGGACAGAATCGGGGTGCACGGCTGGAGCTACGGCGGGTTCATGACCATATCGATGATGACGACCTACCCCGATGTTTTCAAGGTCGGCGTCGCCGGCGGCCCGGTGATTGACTGGAAGTGGTACGAGGTGATGTACGGTGAAAGGTATATGGACAACCCGGCCGAGAATGCCGAAGGGTACGAAAGCACAAGCCTGATCGGCAAGGCTGCGCGACTCAAAGGCAAGCTGCTCATCTGTCAGGGTGCCATTGACGACACTGTCGTGTGGGAGCACAGCCTCAGCTTCATCCAGAAGTGCATAGACCTCGAAATCCCGGTTGATTACTTCCCCTACCCCACGGCAAAGCACAACGTCTACGGCCGCAACCGCATTCATCTGATGGATAAGGTCACGGCATACTTCGATGACTATCTATAACGGGACGGCAAAAAAGCGGCTTGCGGCGTTACGCAAAACCCTCCAAATCCTCATTACCATAAGGTAACTCCGGTTTGGAGGGTTTTGCAAGCCTTGCAATCCATCTTTTTATCCGTCCCTTTCTCCCGGCGAACAAGGACAGACAAAGTTATTTTTACATTCTTTCCGGTAACTTGATACCAAGAATATCCATCGCCTTGGTGAGGACACGGGCGATGAGCTCGATGAGGCGGAGGCGGAAAGCCAGGACGGCCTTGTTCTCCTCACGCAGAATCGGGGTGTCGTGGTAGTACTGGTTGAACTCCTTGGCAAGCTCGTAGGCGTAGTTCGCGACGATTGCCGGGGAATGCGCCTCGCCGGCCTCCGCAATCTTGTTAGGGAAATTATTGAGTATCTTCACGATGCGAACCTCCTTCGGGTTCAGTTCGACATTCTCGGAAACGGACGTCCAGTCGATGCCCTGCGCCTTGGCCTTGCGGAGGATCGACTTGATTCTCGCATGGGTGTATTGGATGAAAGGTCCCGTGTTGCCGTTGAAGTCGATGCTCTCCTTAGGGTCGAAAAGCATTGTCTTGCGCGGATCAACCTTGATTATGAAGTACTTGAGTGCGCCGAGAGAGAGCATACGGAATAGTTCGTCCTGCTCCTGCGGGGTCATGTCGTCGAGCTTCCCGAGCTCGAGCGAGGTCTCCTTGGCGGTGTTGTACATCTTCTCAAGGAGGTCATCGGCATCGACGACCGTTCCCTCGCGGGATTTCATCTTGCCCTCGGGAAGTTCCACCATGCCATATGAAAGATGGTAGATGCTGTCGGCCCAGTCGAAGCCAAGTTTCTTGAGTATGAGCTTGAGAACCTGAAAATGGTAGTTCTGCTCGTTGCCCACGACATAAATCAGTTCGTCGAGGCTGTATTCCTCAAAACGGCGCTCGGCGGTGCCGAGATCCTGAGTCATATAGACGGATGTGCCGTCGCTTCTGAGGAGCAGCTTCTTATCAAGGCCGTCTGCGGTTAGGTCGCACCACACGGAGCCGTCATTGTGACGTTCGAATATTCCCATATCCAGTCCCTTCTGCACGAGGGCCTTGCCGAGCAGATAGGTCTGAGACTCGTAATATATTCTGTCAAAGGATATTCCAAGGTCGGAATAGGTCTTGTCGAAGCCCTGATAGACCCATGAGTTCATCTTCTCCCACAGGGCACGCACCTCAGGATCGCCCTGCTCCCACTTGAGCAGCATCTCCTGCGCCTCCTTCAGGCTCGGGGCGTTCTTCTCGGCCTCCTCCTTGGGCATTCCCCCCGCGATGAGTTCCTCGACTTCCTCCTTGTAGATGTCGTTGAACGCAACATAGCAGTCGCCGACGAGGTGGTCGCCCTTCTTTCCGGAAGTCTCCGGAGTCTCACCGTCCGCAGTCTTGAGCCATGCGAGCATTGACTTGCAGATGTGGATTCCGCGGTCATTGACGAGATTCACCTTCAGCACCTTGTGACCGTTAGCCTCCAGAAGGCGGGAAACCGACCAGCCGAGGAGGTTGTTGCGGACATGACCGAGGTGAAGCGGCTTGTTAGTGTTAGGCGAGGAAAACTCCACCATAATGGTCTTTCCCGTAGCGGGAAGCTGTCCGAAATCAGCCGTCGCGAAAGCCTCCGCGAACACCTCGTTCCAGTAAATGTTGGAAAGCGAGACATTCAGAAAGCCCTTGACGGTGTTGTAGCCTCCCACTTCGGGGACATTTTCCAGCATCCACTGCCCTATCGCATTGCCTGTCGCCTCTGGGGCGAGGTGAGACATCTTCAGAAGGGGAAAAACGACCAGCGTGTAGTCGCCCTCGAACTCTTTCCTTGTAATCTGTACCTGAAGGAGCGAAGCCTCGACTTCCGCTCCCCACAACTGCCTTACAGCTTCGGCCGCACTGCCGGCGATAAGCTTTTCCGGTGTCAATATCATCTTTATGCACTTTTCCGTTGAACAAAACAAACTCACTCCATCCGGCCGGCACACATCCGCCGGTACACGAACGAAGTGAGAAAAAACTTTTGAAAACTATCCAAGATAGCCTTTCAGCAATTTGCTCCTTGAGTTATTCTTGAGCTTGCGGATGGCCTTCTCCTTAATCTGGCGCACGCGCTCGCGCGTAAGGCCGAAGCGCTCACCGATCTCCTCAAGGGTCATTTCCTGACATCCGATGCCGAAAAACGACTTTATGATTTCACGCTCACGCGGGGCAAGCGTCGAAAGGGCGCGCTCGATTTCCTTGTTCAGAGACTCGTTCACAAGCCCTCTGTCGGCATTCGGAGAATCCGGGTTGATGAGAACGTCAAGAAGGCTGTTGTCCTCGCCCTCGACGAAAGGTGCATCCACGGAGACATGACGACCGGAAACACGCATCGTGTCGGCAATCTTGTCCTTCGGAACGTCTATCATCTCGGCAAGCTCCTCGTTTGACGGCTGGCGTTCGTTTTCCTGCTCGAACTTCTGGAGAGCCTTGTTAATCTTGTTCAGCGAGCCCACCTGGTTCAACGGAAGGCGCACTATCCTCGACTGCTCCGCGAGAGCCTGAAGAATCGACTGGCGAATCCACCACACGGCATATGAAATGAACTTGAAGCCTCTTGTCTCGTCGAACTTCTCGGCCGCCTTAATCAGCCCGAGGTTGCCCTCGTTGATAAGGTCCGGAAGGCTCAGTCCCTGATTCTGATACTGCTTCGCCACTGAAACGACGAACCTGAGGTTCGCGCGCGTAAGTTTTTCAAGGGCAGCCTGGTCGCCTTTCCTGATGCGCTGGGCAAGTTCAACCTCCTCCTCAACTGTAATCAAATCTTCCTTACCTATCTCCTGGAGGTACTTGTCGAGCGAGGCCGACTCACGGTTAGTGATTGATTTTGTAATCTTTAGCTGTCTCATCTGTTACGATTATTTAAACTCCACTTCGAAAGACATTTCAGAACCGTCACGGATAACCTTCACGGAAGTCTTCTCTCCGGGATGGAAGCTGTTCACGGCTTCCTGAACCGACGCCGATCCGGAAACCTTAATATTCCCTATCTCCACAAGCACGTCACCCGGTCGGAGGCCAGCGGCATCTGCCGCGCTGCCTTTCACTATATCGGTTATATATACGCCTTTTACCGACGAAAGTTTCAAATTTCTTGCAATTTCTTCATTCACAGAAGCCATCGAGATTCCGAGCATCGCGCGGTGAACGGTGCCGTAGCTCATAAGGTCGTCGGTGATACGCTTCACGATGTTGGATGGAACCGCGAAAGAATAACCCGCGTAAGAGCCTGTCTGAGAAATAATTGCGGTATTGACGCCGACAAGCTGCCCTTCCTTGTTCACGAGCGCTCCGCCACTGTTGCCCGGATTCACGGCCGCGTCCGTCTGGATGAAGGACTCAATCTTGAACTCTCCGGAGTAGTTCGGCATCGTACGTCCCTTTGCGCTGACAATTCCGGCCGTAATGGTTGAGCGGAGGTCATACGGGCTTCCGATTGCTATCACCCACTCGCCGAGGCGGAGTTTGTCCGAATCCGCAAGCGGAACGACGGGAAGACCGTGCTCCTCAATCTTGATGAGGGCGACGTCGGTCGCGGGGTCGGTCCCCACGAGGGTCGCCGGGTAAGTGTGGTTGTTGTTCAGTGTGACCTCAATCGACTTGGCTCCGGCAATCACATGGTTGTTCGTCACGATGTAGCCGTCCTCGCGGACGATGACTCCGGAGCCGCTGCCCTGAACCTCGCGGGAATGAGGGATGCCCTCATATCCGAAGAAGAAGCGGAAAAGCGGACCGGCGTTGCTCACGACCTGCTGGGTGGCCGTCACCCGTACATACACGACTGCATCTACGCAGGTCTCGGCGGCGAAAGTGAAGTCCGGCCAGTTGTCATTTGAAAGATCCACCGTCCTGAACTTGACGTCCGTTTCAGCCACGGTAGGCTGCTGTACCTGCTCCGACGAATTTCCGCTGCACTTGACGACGACAAAGGCCGCGGCAGCCCCGCACAGGGCAGACATCACGGCATAGAATATCCCTTTTTTCATAAACCTGTTATTTTTTTTTCTCAATGCTTTGTCCCATACCCGGAACGCGCGAGACCGTTCTACAAGAATCGTACAAACCGGGCGACATTTTGACGAAAATATTTGATTTTATCGGAAGAAAGCGATGTTTATGAAGTTTTTTGGTTATATTTGTAGGATATATGTGCCCGCGCCTGCGTTTCCCCGGCATGACGACGGCATATGACGGTAAAACTGATAATTAAATTTTTACGACATGAATTTCATCATATCAAGCTCTGACCTTCAGAAGGCAGTCACGGCCGTCTCAAAGGCCATTCCGGCAAAATCGGCCCTCCCGATCCTCGAAGATTTCCTTTTCGAACTGAATCAGACGGGGCTGCGAATCACGGCATCCGATTCAGAACTCACCCTGAGGACGGAAGTTGAGCCGGAAAGCATCGTCGAGACAGGACGTATGACGGTTCCGGCGAAGCACATCATGGACCTGCTAAAGGAACTTCCCGACCAGCCGCTGACACTCAGGACGGTCAGCGACTGCGCGTTCGAGTGCAGCTGGTCAAGCGGGGCGTCCACGCTCCCCTACAGGCCTGCCGACGACTACCCGCAGATTACGGGAACCGACGAGACCGCAGTAAAGCTGACATTTCCGGCGGCGGAGCTCGTGGAGGGCATCACAAGCACGATTTACGCCACCGCAGACGACGAAATCCGCCCGGCGATGAACGGCATATTCTTCGACATCGACACGGAATCCACGACGCTCGTAGCCTCTGACGCGCACAAGCTCATCTGCTACACGGCAAAGGGAGTGCGGGCATCCGAAAAGGCGTCGTTCATCCTCCACAAGAAGCCTGCGGCAATCCTCAAGACCATCATAGGCAAGGACATCGAGGATGTCGAAATCTCCTTTGACGCGAAGAACGCGGAATTCAAGTTCGGACAGACTGTCGTAATCTGCCGCCTCATCGTGGGCAAATACCCTAAGTACCGCGAGGTCATCCCGCAGAACAACTCCAATGTGCTCAAGATTGACAGGGTTCAGTTCCTCAACACCATCCGGCGCGTATCCGTGTGCGCGAACAGGGCATCGAATCACGTGAAGTTCGACATGACCGAGGGCGCGATTGAGGTGTCGGCACAGGACCTCGGGTTCTCGATTGCGGCGCACGAGAAGATTGCGTGCAGCTACGAGGGGGCGCCTCTCACGATAGGATTCAAGTCACCGTTCATGATTGAGATTCTCTCGAATTTCAGCTGCGGCGAGATTGAGATGAGGTTTCTCGACGACAAGAGGGCGGCGCTCATCCAGCCGGGAGAGAATGAGCCGGAACGCGAAAAACTTTGTGGCATAATCATGCCAATAATGATATCGTAATTCCATAAAACGGCCGTCTGCTTCGTTGGACTTCGATAAATCAAATCCTCACAACCATAAGGTTGCTCCGGTTTGATTTTCTCGTCCGCCTTGCATCTGACCATTTTATGAAATCACGTGACTAAGCACTTATATATATGAAATTAAATTTGGAGAAGCCGGTGGTCTTCTTTGACATCGAGAGCACCGGGCTTAATATACCTTCGGACTCGATAATCGAGCTCTGTTTCGTCAAGGTTTTCCCGGACGGGGAAAGGAGGGTCAAGACCTGGAGGGTCTGCCCCTGGGACTATGTGAACAACTGCCAGAGACCGATTGACCCGAGTGCTATGGCGGTGCACGGAATCACTGACGAGGAGCTGAAGGATGAGCCGAAGTTCTGGGAAATCGCGGATGAGGTCGTGGACTGGCTGAAGGATTCCGAACTCGGAGGATACAACTCGCAGAAGTTCGACCTGCCGATGCTCGCTGAAGAGATTGAGAGGACAAGGGTTTTCAAGCACAAAGCTCTCGACATAGACCTTCACTCAAAGAAAATGATTGACGCTCAGCTTATTTATTTTGCCTATGAACCGCGCAACCTCAAGGCCGCACACAGGTTCTACTGCGGCTGCGATTTCGAGAACGCGCACGCCGCGGAGGCGGATGTGCTTGCGACGGTCGAGGTCGTGGAGGCACAGCTTGACAAGTATTCCACAGCCGATCCGGACAAGGGCTACCCGGTGCTTAAGAATGACCTGAACGCTCTGTCAGGATTCGTCAAGACAAGATACGTCGATTTTGCCGGCCGTCTGATTCTCAGCGACAAGGGTGAACCTGAGGTGAATTTCGGAAAGTACAAGGGAAAGTCAGCGAAATGGGTCTATGAGAACGACCCGTCCTATTTCAGCTGGATTGACAGGGGCGATTTCATGCTTGACACGAAGCATCAGTTCGCGAAGCTGAAGGAGCAGTTCGAAGCGGAGAAGCGCGATGCCATGCGCAAGCCGCTCAGCGAAAGCGAGACTGCGGATGCGGCGGCAGCGCTGAAGGAACGGTTCGGCAGCGGACGGTTATTCTAAAAACTGGAAATATGAATATCGTTGTGAAACATCTGGACGGAACCTGCACTTGCAGGCCGGACACGACATGGGAGCGCGAGAACAAGGACATATATGCGATCCCGGCAGTGAGAGCCTACAAATACACTCCAGTTCTCTTTGTCCGCGTGAGCAAGGCCGGCAAATGCGTCGGCTACAAGTTCGCCTCACGCTACTATGACGGCTTTAATTTCGGAGTGCTGCTCTACGGCGGTCTTCCGTCCGGAACCGCCGCAGATGATTCTGCCGTTGATGACTCCGCCGCAGAAAGCACATCGGGAACCGGCACGGCAAAAGCCGACTGGCTGCACTGGTCGTCATGCCTCGACCACAGTTCAATACTCCCCTTCCCGCTCTACAATCCTGTGGTGCTTGAAAATGATGAAAAAGAATTCACTCTGAAAAAAAACGGAACAGTGCTGTTCAGCACAGAGGAAGGAAGCGCCGAAATGATAGAGAATGCAATCGCCGAAGCCTCGGAGCTTGTCTCGCTGCGAATCGGTGATATCATCGCCATCGAACTCCAAGAGCCGCTTCCGCTGGCTGAAAGGCCGTCCGGCAACACAGGACAGGACTGCCTTCTGGTCGGGAACTTCCTCGAAACGGAAACTTTCCGCCACCAGATTATCTTCTGATTTGTGGAGATGGGCGGACTCGAACCGCCGTCCAAACACCGCACCGGGTGGCTTTCTACACGCTTATCCGTCCTTTGTTTTTCGACCGCTGCCTGCCGGAAGGCTGGCTAACAGCGGCTTATCGGCTTAGGCTTGGCGACACTCAGCCGAGTCGGTGTCGGGCAGGCCGTTTGGAATGATACCCCATGAGACAGGACAGAACAGCCGGAAAAGCCTGTCGGGATACTCGTCCCCGGAGCAGCCTTGGCCCCGGAGATTAAGCCGTTCTACTTGGTAGGACTAGGCAGCGAGTGCATAAGAGTTGTTGCCAACTAATTGTTCGGAAGCTGAGATTAACGGGCAAACCTCCGACGCCCGGCGTGCTTACCGTCCAATGTCAGATGCTGTCAAAACCAAAACATCCCCATTGCGATAAGACCGCAAATATATATCGGTTTTATATAAAAACCAAATTTTTCTGAAAAAAAATCGACACAAAACAATCCCCCAGACGGTGTCGTCTTTCTCTATCGGCCGCGCTTCTGTGCCTTGACAAATGCCGGGACCGCAGCCTTCCTTGAAACGCCCTTCTTCGCAAACGACGGACAGATAGCCCTACTCAGACGGCCTTTAGCATATGAAGACTGCACGGAAGCGGACTCAGTTGCCGGTTGAGTACCATCTACATACTCAAGTTTTGCCGTGAACTTGCCGCTGACAGTGGCATTCATATCAGAATCCTCAAAAGTGAGGTCAACCGTATAGTTATCTCCGTCGCGAGAAACCTTTGCGGAACCGCTTGTCGCGGCATAATACTCTGCCTCAGTTTCGCCAAAGAACCACGTGCCAATGCAATAACTCTCATCATTAAGATATCCACATAGCATACTGAACGGAAGGAGTTTTCCGTCCGAAATGTCTAAATACTCGTAAGTTCCGTCCGGTACAGCCGTAGTCGCTGATCCCGATGTTATAAGCTCAAGAGCGAGGAAACTGGCATCATCATCCGTCAAATCAAGAGGTCCGTTGCCAATGTAGAACACCCAATCCGCGTAATCCGCCTGGTCAGCACCAAAAGCCTGCCCAAAATAATAAGCATAGCCCTGATTGAGAGCATCAAGGGAAATCATAACTTCTTCCGTCGGGGTGTCACCACCGTCATCGTCACCGTCATTGTCCGAAATGTCATAAAATGCAAGCTGACCGCCGTAATTGAAGACAAATGTCCCGGCAGAGGTCTCGAACGTCCCGACAATGTCATAGGAGGAACCGCTTGTCTTGACGGAAATTGAGCCGCCGGTTACAGGATAATAGACACCTTTGACCTTTGAGCTCGCGCGATAATAGACATAAGACGAGGATATGTTTCCATCCTCGTCTGTATCACCAAGATAGAAGCAATAGTCTTCCGGCATATTTTTTTTATATGAGTAATATTCCCCCTGAAGAATACGCATAGGATTTCCTCCGTTAGCAGGAGTGTTCATGTCAACTAGGACAGCGGCTCCGACGCCAGTATATCCGCTCTCAACCATCTCAACCCCTTCCGGCTGGAGAGAAAGGAGATACATATCATAATCCAAGGCATTACCGTTACCGTCCGCACCTACGCCGCAGAAATAGCCTACGGCCTCGGCGGCCTCAAATGTCAGCTCCGCCCCGTCTCCGCCGTCCTGATTGGAATTGTCGCCATTCTGAGGCGTCCTCTCCTTATCGCAGGAGATAAGCCCGCCCAATGCGGCAGCAGCCGCAAAAATCATCAAACATCTTTTCATTTTATACCGTTTTGTGTTTTATTGTCATCCATAAGAAGCCACTCATACCAGATGTTTCAGCCCGGAACAATGACGAACCGGACACATCCGGAATTGGACACGAAAAAAGCGGAAGCGTTTAATGCACACTTCCGTTTTTTACAAAAGCCGAAGAATAATTCTACGCTGCCTACAGCTTCGCGGTCTTAGGGTCCGAAGCCGCAGGCTGCTTGCGGAGCATCTTGCAGGTCCCGTCAAACGACGCCCCAAGCTCTACCGCAATCTTGGCGACCTCAAGGTCGCCCTTCACCTCGCAGGCGGACTTGAGCGACAGGATGTCACGCACTGTGAGGCTGCCCTCAACCTTGCCGAACACATCGGCGTTCTCGCAGAGCACCTCGCCCTTCACGAACGCCCCCTCGCCGACCACGACACGTCCCGTGGTTGAAATCTTTCCGTCAAAAGTGCCGTCAATCCTGATGTCCGACCTCGACTCTATCTCGCCCTTGAAAACGGTCCCCGCCGAAATCCGGCTCACCGCATTTATATTGCCCGCAGGCTGTTCCTTAGCTGCCATTGTTTCGATTTTTAGAATATTCGATAATAGGAATTGAATAAAAAGGATGATTGCAAGGCTTGCGAGGAGTTCAAACCGCAGCAACCTGATGGTTGTGAGGATTTGGACGACGAGCGTAACGCAGCAAGCGCCTTTTTATTCAGTTCCGTCGTCACGCCTCTTTACCGTGACAGTTCTTATATTTCTTTCCGGAGCCGCAAGGACAAGGGTCATTGCGTCCGACCGTCTTCTCCACCCTCATAGGCATCTTGCCGCGAGGCTGTCCGCCGTTGGTGACAAGGTCGCTGCGGCTGGTCGTCATCCTGCTCATGTTCACCTTCGGAGCCTCGGCCGCAGGTCGCGGAGCCTCCTCGCGGAGGGCGATGCCGGCACGGAGGAGGAACGAGAGCGCATCATGGTTGAGCGACTCAAGCATCGAGCTGAAGAGGTTGAAACTCTCGAACTTATAGACGAGAAGCGGATCTTTCTGCTCGTAGGACGCATTCTGCACGGACTGCTTGAGGTCGTCCATGTCGCGGAGATGATCTTTCCAGTGACGGTCAATCTCGAAGAGCACGATTGTCTTGGAGAGCGCCTTCCCGATTTCCTTGCCCTGATTCTCATATGCACGCTGAAGATTTACCGAAAGGTTAAGCATACGCCGCCCGTCGGTAATAGGAATCGCAATGTTCACATAGCGGTTGCCCTGGGTTTCATAGACCTGCCTGATGATAGGCATAGCCTTCTGAATCATGGCGTCAATACGGCGGTTGTACGCCGCCTTCATGTTCTCGAAGAGCCTGTCGGCGAGCGTCGATGCATTCGCCTTGTTGTAGAACTCCTCGTCAAAGTCGAGGTCAAGCGAAAGCGTTCCCATAACATGCTCCACAAATGAGTCATAAGTCATGTTCTCCGCCTTCTCCGCGAGGATTTCCGCAGTGTCCTGCATCATGTTCATGACGTCAATCTCGATTCTCTCTCCGGAAAGCGCATTGCGGCGCTTGCTGTAAATCACCTCACGCTGCGAGTTCATCACGTCGTCATATTCCAGCGTCCTCTTACGGATTCCGAAGTTGTTCTCCTCGACCTTCTTCTGAGCCTTCTCGATTGAGTTTGAAAGCATCGTGGACTCAAGCGCCTCATCGTCGGCCATTCCGAGATTATCGACAACCTTCGCGATTCGCTCCGAACCGAAAAGACGCATCAGCTTGTCTTCAAGGGATATGAAGAATACGGATGAGCCAGGGTCACCCTGACGTCCGGCACGTCCGCGCAGCTGTCTGTCGACGCGGCGGCTGTCGTGACGCTCCGTTCCGATGATGGCAAGACCGCCGGCCTCGCGAACCTCCGGAGAAAGCTTGATGTCCGTACCTCGACCGGCCATATTGGTGGCAATGGTGACCGTGCTTGACTGCCCTGCCTGAGCCACAATCTCAGCCTCACGAGCATGCTGCTTGGCGTTGAGGACCTGCGCCTTGATGCCCCTGCGCAGGAACATCCTGCTCAGAAGCTCGGATGTATCAACATCCGTCGTGCCGACAAGCACCGGACGTCCCTGCGCCCTGAGTTCGAGAACCTTCTCTATCACGGCATTGTATTTCGCCTGTTTTGTCTTGAAAATCAGATCGTTATAGTCGATGCGGGCAATCGGCTTGTTGGTAGGGATGACGACCACGTCGAGCTTGTAGATGCTCCAGAACTCGCCCGCCTCAGTCTCCGCCGTACCGGTCATTCCGGCAAGCTTGTGATACATACGGAAATAGTTCTGAAGGGTAATCGTCGCGAAAGTCTGCGTGGCGGCCTCGACCTTCACGTTCTCCTTCGCCTCCACAGCCTGATGAAGCCCGTCGCTCCAGCGACGTCCCTCCATGATACGGCCGGTCTGCTCATCGACAATCTTGATTTTTCCGTCTTCCGAGATGATGTAATCGACGTTCAGTTCGAACATCGTGTAGGCCTTCAGAAGCTGGATGACGGTGTGGACGCGCTCGCTCTTGAGCGCGAAGTCCGCCATAAGCTCATCCTTCTTCTGACGCTTCTCTACAGGGTCAGTCACGGTCTTTTCCATCTCTGCTATTGCCGAGCCGACATCAGGAAGCACGAAAAAGTTGTCATCGTTCACGGACTGCGCGAGCAGGTCGCGCCCCTTGTCGGTCATATCCACGGTGTTCTGCTTCTCGTTGATGACGAAATACAGCGGGTCCGTGATGTACGGCATCTCCTTCTCATTGTCCTGAATATAGTAGTTCTCGACCTTCTGGAGGAGCTGCTTCATGCCCGGCTCGCTGAGGAACTTGATTAGCGGCCTGTATTTAGGATAGCCCTTGTATGCACGGAACAGGAGAACGCCCCCTTCCTTCTCGTTGCCTTCGGATATGAGTTTCTTCGCCTCGTTGAGAATGCTCGTGACGAGTGCCTTCTGCTTGTTGTAGAGGTTCTCGACATATGGCTTGTACTGCGCGAACTGCTGGTCGTCGCCCCTCTCCACAGGACCGGAGATGATGAGCGGGGTCCTCGCGTCGTCGATGAGCACGGAATCGACCTCATCGACAATGGCGAACTGGTGCTTTCTCTGCACTAGATCCTTCTGACTGAACGCCATGTTGTCACGGAGGTAGTCGAAACCGAACTCGTTGTTGGTTCCGAAGGTGATGTCGCAGGCGTATGCCCGCCGGCGGGCATCGGAATTAGGTTCATGCTTGTCGATGCAATCGACGCTGAGTCCGTGGAACATATACAGAGGCCCCATCCACTCGGAGTCACGCTTCGAGAGGTAGTCGTTGACCGTGACCATGTGGACGCCCTTGCCGGAAAGCGCGTTCAGGAACACAGGCAGCGTGGCAACGAGGGTCTTTCCCTCACCGGTGGCCATCTCGGCAATCTTGCCCTGATGCAGGACGATGCCGCCGATGAGCTGCACGTCATAGTGAATCATGTCCCAGGTAATCCTGTTTCCGCCGGCCGTCCAGCTGTTGAACCACACGGCCTTGTCCGGTTCGCCGTCCTTGCCCGGGCGTATCTCCACAAAATCGTGCGAGGCCGCCATCTTACGGTCGAAGTCGTTGGCCGTGACCTCCACCTCGGAATTCTGCGCAAACCTCCGCGCCGTTGACTTCATTATTGCGAAAGCCTGCGGAAGAATCTCATTCAGAGCCGTCTCTATCTCCTCATCGACTTTCTTCACGAGTTTGTCCGACTCTGTCGCGAGAGCCTCCTTCTCCCCGATGGAGAGGTCTCCGTCGAGCTGCGTCCTGATTTCCGCGATTCTCTTCTCGTCGTCGGCGATACGCGAAGCCACGAATGCCCTGAGTTCATCCGTCTTCGCCCTGAGTTCGTCGTTCGAGAGCCTGTCAATGTCTTCGTACGCCGCAAGAACCTTGTCGAGAAGAGGCTTTATCGCCTTCATGTCCCGCTCGGCCTTGGTTCCGAAGAGTTTTTTGAAAATGTCAGCTAATCCCATTATCTTGAATTTTTATTTTTCTGTTTAGTGATGCACCCCGCACGCGGGCGCGTCGCGCAGTGCGCAAGCACCGTGCCTAAGAAACCTTCAAAAATCCTGCAAATATAACAAATCAGGAGAACATTTGAAATAGGAATTCGATTTCCCACACATCGTCCTGTCATTGCGAACGTCATCCTGTCATTTCGAACGAAGTGAGAAATCTTTGTAACTGAGTAATGAGCCGCGATCCGCTCTACAGAAGAGCCGCGCCGTTCTGTGACGACAGCAGGTAGCCAGCATCGTCAGGAAGAGCCTTCCCAGCAGCAACGGCGCCCGCTCCGGCCGCGACGGCAAGCGCGTCGCAGCGCTCGTTCTCCGGATGCCCGGCATGGCCCTTAATCCAATGAAACGTGACATGATGCGCGGCCAGCAAAGGCTCAAGCCGCATCCACAAATCCGGATTCTTCACTTTTGCATAGCCCTTTGACTTCCACTTGAGGAGCCATCCCTCATTGATTGCCTTGACCACATAGGAAGAGTCGCTCACCACATGAACCGTGGCAGGCCGCCAACGAATGGCCTCAAGCCCCCTGATTACCGCAAGCAGTTCCATCCGGTTGTTGGTCGTGAGGGCGAACCCGCCGCTCATCTCGCGTGAATAGTCCCCGCAGCGCAGCACTATCCCATAGCCCCCCGGACCGGGATTCCCGCTCGAAGCCCCGTCAGTATAAAGATAAATCGGCGGCCTCTGAACAGCCGGCGTCACATTTTCCATTGCTAAAAATTTACCTCAAAGTTCATCCAGCAAACAACCTGAGCCAAGTGGATGCACAAGGGGATGCATAAAAAGATGGAGTGCAAGGCGCGATGGGGATTTCAACACCGGAGCAACCTGATGGTTGTGAGGATTTGAAATTCACACGCAACGAAGCAATCCGCTTTTTATGCGCCCCGTCACTCTATTACACGGCCGCCGCGAGGCTTGATTTCAGTATCCGGCATCTTCACTTTCAGCCTACCCGCCACCAGATTGTCATAGGCCTGCCGCTTGTTGAACACGTCAATCGCCGCAAAAATGGAAGCCATCATAGAACGCGGGTCGGCCTCGTCGCGCCCGGCCATCTCGTATGCCGTCCCGTGGTCCGGAGAAGTCCTCACAATCGGCAGCCCGGCCGTGTAGTTCACCCCGTCCTCGAAGGCAAGCGCCTTGAACGGAATCAGCCCCTGATCGTGGTACATCGCCAGAACAGCATCGAACTTCGAGTAGTTGCCCAGCCCGAAGAACCCGTCAGGGGAATACGGTCCGAACGCCAGAATACCCTGCGAGACAGCCTCCTGAACCGCCGGAAGGATGATGTTCTTCTCCTCCTCGCCGAGCAGCCCGCCGTCGCCGCAGTGAGGGTTCAGCCCCAGCACCGCAATCTTCGGGGAATCGACCCCGAAATCCCGCTCAAGCGAACGCTTCATAAGCTTCAGCTTGCTGATAATCTTCTCCTTGGTTATTGCAGTAGGCACCTCCTTCAGCGGAATGTGGCCCGTCACAACGCCCACCTTGAGGTTGTCGCTGACCATAATCATGCACACCTCATCGACCCCGAACTCCTTTTCGAGATACTCCGTGTGTCCCGTGAAGCCGAATCCCTCGTTTGCCATCGCCCTCTTGTTGAAAGGCGCGGTCACGAGAACGTCTATGTCTCCGTTCTTTATGTCCGTCACCGCCTGCTCAAGCGCGACCATCGCCGACTTGGCGGACTCGGGAGTCGATTGTCCCGGTTCCACATAGACATTGTCAGGAAGGCAGTTGACGATGTTCACCCTCTTGGGATAGATGTCCTTCGCCGATGTTATGACATTGGTATTCACCGGCTTGTCGAGATTATGAATCAGTTTCCTGTAAAATCCGAAAATCTTCGATGACCCGTATATCACCGGAGTGCAGAAATCGAGAATCCTCTCGTCCGCGAGAGCCTTGATTATGACCTCATATCCGATTCCGTTGCCGTCGCCCTGAGTTATGCCTACGATTATTTTACGTTCCATATATTTTTGTGTCTTTTGGGTGCATATTCGTTTTCTCATCAGTCGTGTACGCCCGGTACACTCCTTCTTCCAAAACAAATCTGCCCTCCAAAATACATCAAAAAAAATGTCTCGCCTTTCGTGGGCAGATATGCTTCACATCTTGCAAAGATACAAAATATATCGGGAAACATTAGATTCTTTTTCGTAACTTCGCGTGTTATGCGGAATGAAACGGAAATACAGTATCTGCCGGGAGTGGGACCCAAGCGTGCGGAAGCGCTGAAGAGCGAGTTCGGGGTGAAATATGCCTCCGACCTGCTGAGGATATACCCGTTCCGCTACATCGACAGGACGTCATTCGTCAGAATCTCCGATGTCAGGGGGGATTCCGCATACATCCAGATTCTCGCCTCCGTCCGGAAAATCACGCTTTTCGGGGCAAAGGGGGAGATTTCCCCGGAAAACCCGAACACCCTTAAATTCAATACAGTAAAGCGGATGAGCGTGCGTGTTGGCGATGGGACGGGCGAAATGGAGATGACCTTCTTCAGGGGGATAAAATGGATGTTCGAGAAGCTGTCCGGAGGCGGCGCCTTCATCTTTTTCGGCAAGCCGAACGAATACAACGGGCGGTTCAGCATCGTCCATCCGGAAGTCGACAGGCCGGACGAGTGCAGCTCCGCGAAAAGTCAGGCGGAACTCCCGTCAGGCCATGCCCCGAGCATACTCCCGAGACAAAACGCCATTTCGGGACAACAGCCGGCGGGAACTGAGGCGGGAAGCGCTCCGGGCGAAGGCAGGCTCGTCGGGGTCTATCCGTCCGGCGAAAAGCTGAAGAACTGCGGAATCACCGGCAAGGTGATGAACAGAATCATGCAGGGGGCGCTGAACGCGGCGCTCGGCCATGAGGTGGAGGTGCTGCCGATGTACATTCTTGAGAAATACGGACTTGCACCGATTCACTATGCGCTTCGCAACATCCATTTCCCGGACAGCCCCGAGGCTCTGGAAAGGGCACGGTTCCGGCTCAAGTTCGAGGAGCTGTTCTTCCTCCAGCTCGCGCTGCTCAAGCAGAAGTTCGTGCGGTCGCGTTCGGACAACGGAATCATGATGCCTAAGGTCGGCGAGGCATTCAACAGCTGCTACAGGTCACTCCCCTTCCCGCTCACGGGAGCGCAGAAGAGGGTCATCACCGAAATCCGCGACGACATGAAGTCGGGGCATCAGATGAACCGCCTGCTTCAGGGGGACGTTGGCAGCGGGAAGACCATGGTCGCCGTGCTGAGCGCACTCATCGCAGTCGGGAACGGCTATCAGGCCTGCATCATGGCGCCTACCGAGGTGCTCGCGCAGCAGCACTACAGGAACATCAGCAAGTATCTCGCGCCGACGGGAGTCCGCACCGCTCTGCTCACCGGCAGCAGCAGGACAGCGGAAAGGCGCGAGGTCCATGCCGGGCTTGAAGACGGCTCCATAGGTATCATAGTCGGGACGCACGCCCTGATTGAGGACAGCGTGAAATTCAGGAGACTGGGGCTCGCCATTGTCGATGAGCAGCACCGCTTCGGAGTGGAGCAGAGGGCGAAGCTCTGGAGAAAGACCTGCGACGGGAAGCCGCCCCATGTGCTGGTGATGACCGCCACCCCGATTCCGAGAACGCTCGCGATGACACTCTACGGAGATCTCGAAGTCTCTGTCATAGACGAGCTGCCGCCGGGAAGAAAGCCGGTTCTGACCATTCACGGAACCGAAGGCAAGAGGCTTGTGATGTACAATTTCCTGAAGAAGGAGATTGAGGCCGGACGGCAGGTGTTCATAGTCTATCCGCTGATTTTTGAGAGCGAGAAGCTTGACTACCAGAACCTTGAGAACGGCATAGAGACCATCCGCCACTATTTCCCGTTCCCGCCCTACAAGATTGCCGTGGTGCACGGAAAGCTCGACAACGAGGAGAAGGCCTTCAACATGGACGCGTTTTCCGAAGGCAGGGCGAACATACTCGTGGCGACATCGGTCATCGAGGTGGGTGTGGATGTGCCGAACGCGAGCGTGATGGTCATCGAGAGCGCGGAGCGGTTCGGCCTGAGCCAGCTCCACCAGCTGCGCGGTCGTGTGGGCCGGGGCAGCGACAAGGCATACTGCATACTGATGACAGGCCACAGGCTCAGCAAGGAGTCAAGAAACCGCATAGAACTTATGTGCAGGACTGAGAACGGCTTCGAGATTGCCGAGGAGGATATGAAGATGCGCGGCCCGGGCGACCTTGAAGGCACCCAGCAGAGCGGCCTCCCGATTGACCTCAACATCGCCTCCCTCGCCAAGGACGGCCAGATTCTAAGCGCCGCCCGCGCCGCCGCCTCCGCCGTCCTGAACGAGGATCCGACGCTCAGCCTCGCCAAAAACGCGCCTCTGCTCGCCGAACTGCGGAAAAACAAATACGAGATAAAGGACTACAGCAAAATCAGCTGATATGATTTCCACATAAAGAACACATAACCAATACCACATTTCTCATGAAACAGAAACTGCTGCCCCTCTGACTCTGCTTCTCGCCTTGTCATGCCTCCGTCTTCCGGCACAGACCCTCGCTGTCGGAAGCACCCCTGTCCCGGATACGCAGCCGTACAAGTACTCCGGCAAGGAACGCATCGGCGAGCTCGGCCTCGGATGGCACGATTTCGGAGCGAGGCACTACGACCCGGTGCTGATGCGCTGGCACACCTCCGACGTCCGGGCGGAAAAGTCGGCGAATTTCTCCCCTTATGCATTTTGTCTGAATAATCCTGTTAACTTTGTGGATCCGGACGGCAGGTTCCCGGACATTGTCTGGGACTTGTTCAGCGTCGGGCTCGGCGTCAAGAGCTTTGCCGACAATGTGAAGGCCGGCAATGTCTGGGGCGCTGTGTTTGACGCCGGCGGCATCGTCGTGGACGTGGTCGCGGCAGCCTTCCCGCTCGTCCCGGGAGGAGTCGGAGCCGTGCGTGCGGGAATCAAGGCCGCCAAGGCTGCGGACACAGTCGATGACATGGTGGATGCGGCAAGGGCGGCTGACAAGGTTCTTGATGCGGCGAAGACTGCCGACCGCGTTGACAACGCCACGGATGTTGCCAAGTCAATGAAGCGTGGCCCGAAACCAAATGGTGGAGATGCAAAGCCGCATGGAAATGCTGACCATAATAAGGCAATTGATGATAAAATTATAGAACTGGAAAAATCTGACAGAGTAGAGTATATCAGAAAAAATCAGGCTCAAGTTGATTACGACGGCAATAAAGTCGGAAATAATCGTCCTGACATCCAGTGGAATGCAGATGGCGTTCACCATAACTACGAGGTGGACAGAACGATGAAGAACAGTGACCGTCACAAGAAGGTTATTGAAAAGAATGACCCTAAGGCGGTGTTTGAGTATGAATTGATAGAGGATGGCCTCACGCCATTTGACAGAATTATAAAATAAAAAGAAAATGATAACGCGTTATTTCACCTTTTTTGATGCTGGTATGGAGGATGTCTGCCGGTCAATAATCGACATAAAAGAGCCTTCATATCCTGTTAGTGCGAGCAAGTCTCCTTTGAAAATAGACTTGTCATATGTTGATTATGGGGCGTTGGTTACAAAGATGGTGCTTTGGGCACCACAAAAAAGACAGACAGCCGTGTATGGCAACCAGGGAGATGGTTTTTATACACTATGCAATGTTTTGAATCTGCGTTATGGATATGACGTCACTCAGATTTGCCTGACATTGGATCCGGAGAATAAGATTGATGACGAAGTGTATGATATGAGGTTGTTTTATCATATTGGGAAAGTATATGAACGGCGACTTGTCCGTGTGATGCAGGATCCACGCTGGGACTTCTATGAAATCGGAGAGCCTTTCCCGTTTGAGCAGACGGAAAAATACAAGGAGCGCATCAAGAAGAAGCGCCTGACGAACGACATGATTCTGGACTATGCGGAAGCCATGGGCTACGATGTCCGCAATCCCGATTTTTGGAAGTCGGACAATGCAACCTATCTTGAATGGTCTAAGATTCCAGTTGCAAAGCAGAAGTGACAATCATCTTGATGTCCAGTGGAATGCGGATGGCTTTCTTCATAATTATGAGGTTGACAAAATCCCAAGGATTGTAACTTTAGACATAAAAATAAATGGTTACTGAACTGATTGCGAAATATATCTGGCTGCTGAGAGCGGTCATGGACACCGGGGAGGCGGGGATTACGCTCGGGGAAATTTCGGGGCGTTATGAGAGGAGGTTCGGGGAGACGCTGGCACGACGGACGTTCGCGAACTACAGGATCGGGGTCGAGGAGACCTTCGGCGTGGGGATTGCCTGCGACCGGAGCACTAACCGCTACATGATTGACAGTAGCAGCCGCATGAGCGACAGCGGGGCAGCGGAATGGCTCATCGACAGCTTCACGGTCAATTCCCTGCTCGAAAGGGGCAAGGAAGCGCTCAGCGGACGCATTGAGGTGGAGCCGGTTCCGTCAGGGCACCGGTTTCTCACGCGAATCATGGAGGCGATGCTTGAGGGGCGCAGGATTGCAATCGAATACTGCAAGTACAGCAGCGCGGCTCCGGAACGGCTGACCGTGCTCCCCTACGCCCTCAAGGAAGACAAGAGGCGCTGGTATCTCTACGGCCACTGCATCGAACGCGGGGCGCTGAGATGCTACGCACTCGACAGGCTCGTATCCTTGGAAATTCTGCCCGACAGGTTCATATATCCCGAAAATTTCAGTCTCGGCGAACTTCTCGCGACGTCGTTCGGAACATACATCCCCCGCGAGGGGGAAAAGGGCAGCACGGTCGAGTTCAGGGCGCGTGGAGTGCAGGCGAAATATATCTCCGACCTCCCCATCCACCACAGCCAAAAATTTCTGAAAACCGAGGGAGAATGGACATATTTTTCTATTTTTGTGTCGCCGGACAGCGATGACCTCTATTTTGAACTCAGAAAATATGGGAGTGCAATCGAAGTCCTGAGCCCGGAAAAGGTCCGGAGGAGGCTCCGCGACGAGGCTCTTGCCGTCATAGGCATTTACGGAGAGACTGAGAATCCGGGGGCGTAGGCATGAAAACCGCGTGGGCCGTAGGAACAGAACTTGCGACGCTTAGGTATATAATTGATATATTGACATATAAATGAGAAAAGGAACAATCATTTTGGCTTCGGGTCTCGTGGCAGTCGGGGCCGCAGCCGGCATCATTATGGGAATTTTTGCAAAAGAAAAGGAATCCGAAGAAAAGGAGTTCATCGGAAAATCGGAAATTATGGTCGAGGACGGCAAGATGACTCCCGAAGTGCTGCTTGCGTTCGGAAGGCTCTCGGACCCGCAGGTGTCGCCGGACGGAAAGAAACTGCTCTATGGGGTGTCATACAATTCAATTGAGGAAAACCGTTCTTGCAGAAACCTGTATATCAACAATCTTGACGGAAGCGACGCTCATCTTGCCACCCGCTCCGGGAAAAGCATCAGCAACGCGCGATGGAGCGCGGACGGGGAAAAGGTCGCATACCTGATGGGCGGGCAGATTTACATCGCCAAGGTAAGAAGAGACGGCACGCTCGGCAAGGGTCGCAAAGTCAGCGATGTGGAAAACGGAATCGGAGAGTTCAAGCTCTCGCCGGACCAGTCTCAGGTGATATTCCTCTCAACCGTCAACGGGCGCGTGAAGACTCCGGGACAGATATACCCCGACCTGCCGAAAGCCGAGGCTTATGAAACGGAGACGATGATGTACCGCCACTGGGATCACTGGGTTGAGGAAATCCCGCACAGCTTCGTCGGAACTTTCGACTGGGACAAGGGGCTTGGAAATTTCTTTGACATACTCGGAAGCGAGGGCGCGGCGGACGGAGGAACATCCCCTTACGAGCTGCCGACAGAGCCTTTCGGAGGGCTTGAAGAGCTCTGCTGGAGCCCCGACGGGACACGGATTGCCTACTCCTGCCGCAAAAAAGACGGGAGGGAATATGCGTTCTCGACAGACACGGAAATATACATATATAATATACAGAGCGGAGAATGCGTGCGCATCCCGATGAAGGGAGGCTATGACACGACTCCGGTGTGGAGTCCGGACGGCAGCAGGATTTGCTGGGTTTCAATGGAGCGGGACGGCTACGAGGCTGACAGGCAGAGGCTTATGGTCGCCGAGATTGACGGGATGAAAGTCGGGGCAATCCGCGAACTGAGCGACGGATTCAAGTACAATGTCGCCGGACCGGCGTGGGACGACGATTCGGGGCACATCTGGTTCAACGCTCTCGCCGAAGGGCTACAGGCGGTCTATGTCACTGACCTTGAAGGCAATGTCGAGCGCAAGACTGACGAGAGCCTGTGGTACGACTTCACGACTCCGTTCTTCATCGACAGGACTGACGGCCGCGAGGTTCTCTACACCACATGGCAGAGCATGGATTTCCCGACCGAGATAGTCGCGTTCGACACGGGCACGCAGACGGGCACGCAGGTCACCGACGAGAACGGCCATATTCTCTCGCAGCTCAAGGAGCACAGAACCGAGGCCCGGACGGTGAAGACCGTAGATGGAAGGGATATGCTGACATGGGTCCTGTTCCCGCCGGAGTTTGACCCGTCGAAGAAATGGCCGGCGATAGAAATCTGTCTCGGAGGACCTCAGGGGACGCTGAGTCAGGGATGGTCCTACCGCTGGAACTACAGGCTGATGTGCTCGCAGGGCTATGTAGTCATCCTTCCCAACCGCAGAGGAACGACCGCGTTCGGTCAGGAATGGTGCGAGCAGATTTCCGGAGACTACTGCGGCCTTAACATTCAGGACTACCTCAGCGCGGCGCGTGAGTTCAAGGCCGAGCCATATATCGGGAAGATGGCGGCCTGCGGGGCGAGCTACGGAGGCTACTCGGTCTATTACCTCTGCGGGGTGCACGGCAATGTCTATGACGCCTTCATCGCCCATGCCGGTATCTTCAATCAGGAACATATGTACATGACCACCGAGGAGATGTGGTTTCCGACATGGGACAACGGAGGAGCGCCTTGGGACAACAACCCGACCGCTGTCCGCCACTACGCGAACTCCCCGCACAAACTCATCAGGAACTGGCACACTCCCCTTCTTGTCATCCACGGAGGAAGCGATTTCCGCGTGCCTTACGATCAGGGGATGGCTGCCTACAACTGTGCGCAGATGATGGGCGTGCCGTCGGAGCTGATTGTTTTCCCTGACGAGAACCACTGGATTCTGAAGCCGCAGAACGCGGTTTTCTGGCACAGGAGCTACTTCAGCTGGCTGAACAGGTGGCTTGCTGATGAGGACAGAGGGAAAACGGAAACTGTCAAGTAAGTCCTGAAAATCAATCGGGACAAGTCAATCGGGGCAAGTCAATCGGGACAAGTCAATCGGGACAAGTCAATCAAGGACAGGCATGGGAAGGCTGAAAGAAAACGAATTTGACGTGATAATCATCGGCGGAGGGGCGACCGGCGCGGGAACGGCGCGGGACTGTGCGCTGCGCGGGCTGCGGGTGCTGCTTGTCGAGAGGAATGACATAGCGACGGGCGCGACGGGACGCAATCACGGGCTGCTGCACAGCGGAGCGCGCTATGCCGTGACGGACACGGAATCGGCCGCAGAGTGCATACGCGAGAACATGATTCTCAAGCGCATAGCCAAGGGATGCGTAGAAAAGACCGAGGGACTGTTCATAACCCTCCCCGAAGACGACATCGCCTATCAGGCAACATTCGTGGAGGCATGCCGCAAGGCCGGAATACGGGCGAAGGTGATTGACCCGAAGGAGGCAATCGCGATGGAGCCAGCCGTCAATCCCTCACTTATCGGAGCCGTAGTTGTTCCGGACGGGGCAATCGACCCGTTTAAGCTGACTGCCGCCAACATGACCGACGCGAAGATTCACGGGGCGAAAGTGCTGACCTACAGCGAGGTGGAGGAAATCATCAAGGAGGGAAACAATGTCAGAGGAGTGAAAATCAGGAACAAGCGTACCGGCGAGGTCAATACTTTCTATGCCCCTGTGACGGTCAATGCGGGAGGTGTCTGGGGGCAGGGCATAGCGCGGATGGCAGGAGCCTCCGTCACGATGTTCCCGGCAAAGGGCTCGCTGCTGATTTTCGGACATCGCGTGAACAACGTCGTCATAAACCGCTGCCGCAGACCGGCCAACGCCGACATCCTCGTGCCCGGCGAGACGATTTCACTGATAGGAACTACATCTGACAGGGTGGGGCTCGAAGAGGTGGACAGCATCCGCGTCACTCCAGAGGAGGTGAAGGTCCTGCTCGAAGAAGGCCAGAAGCTCGCTCCGGCGCTTGCACAGACCCGCATCATCCGCGCCTACTGCGGCGTACGTCCGCTTGTCGCCGCTGACAACGACCCGTCCGGACGCAACATCAGCCGGGGTATCGTGCTGCTTGACCATGAGCAGAGGGATGGAATCGGAGGATTCATAACCATAACCGGAGGCAAGCTGATGACTTATCGGCTCATGGCGGAATGGGCGACCGACCTTGTCTGCAAAAAGCTCGGTGTCCGGAAAGGCTGCGTGACGGCAAGACGCCCGCTTCCGGGTTCAGGGCCGGCCGAAAAGCCTGCCTCACCGCGCTCCGCCAAGGACGAGAGCCTCATCTGCGAATGCGAGAAAGTTTCCCTGCGCAAGGCGGAGAACGCGATTGACACCATGCAGGTGACTAACATGATTGACCTGCGGCGGCGCACAAGGCTCGGGATGGGAACCTGTCAGGGGGAACTCTGCGCCTGCAGAGGGGCGGGGCTGCTTGCCCGCAAGAAGGAGAATCCGACACGGGCGAAGGAGGACCTCAAGGCGTTCATAAACGAGCGTTGGAAGGGAATCTATCCTATTTGCTGGGGTGACTCTTTACGTGAGAATGAATACACCCAGTGGATATATGGTCACGAAATCTGATTCAAATCATAAGGAATAAAAAAAAATGAAGTTTGACACAATAATAATCGGCGGAGGACTCACGGGTCTGCTGTGCGGGATAAGGCTGCAGCGGAAGGGGCAGAAATGTGCCGTCATATCCGCCGGACAGTCGGCCATGCACTTCTGGTCCGGGGCGTTTGACCTTCTGAACAGGATGCCGGACGGGACTGACGTCGATTATCCGCTTGAAAGCATCGGAAAACTGCCTCAGACACATCCCTATTCTATAATCGGGGCGGACAAGGTGCTCGGACATCTCCGCAGGGCGACAGAACTGTTCGGAATTTTCGGATTCCGGACACATATCCCCGAAAGTCTCGGCAACATATACAGGCTCAGTTCAATGGGCTCCCTCAGGCGCTGCTTCATGACTATGGACGACCTCCTGACGACGGAATCGGCCGGACAGCCGGTTTGCCGACGTGCTCTCGTTGCAAGCCCCGACGGCTTTCCGGACTTCAACACCGAGTTCGTGGCAAATGGAATCGAGGATTCAGGAAGCCCGTGCAGGACGGTGACAATCAGACTCGAAGCCCTGAAAAACCTCCGGAAGAGTCCGACTGAGATGCGGGCGACGAACATATCGAAAATGCTTGACAGGGCGACGCTAAAGGAATATATATCCCAGATCCGCGAAAAATATGACGGTGAGGACCTTATTGTCCTGCCGGCGATATTCAGCCTCGCGGACTCACGGGACGCGATTCAGGTAGGTAAGGTGGTGAACACGAAAGTGCGTTTTGTCGCCACTATGCCTCCGTCCGTGCCGGGGATTGAAATCCAGCGCGGTCTCACGGAACTCTTCAGAAAATCCGGAGGGACGCTGTTCAAGGGCGACACGGTGATTTCCGGACGGTTCAACGGAGACAGGCTGGAGTCAGTGCGCACGGCAAACATCAGCGACATGGAGTTCACGGCGAAGAGTTTCGTGCTCGCGGCCGGAAGTTTCTTCAGCAACGGACTCCGGGCAGACAGGAACGGAGTGTATGAGCCTGCGCTCGGAATCGACATCGACGCGCTGCCCCGGAGAAAGGACTGGTTCGACGCGGACGATTTCTTCGGCAAGCAGAACTACATCGGCATCGGAGCCAGACTTACCCCCGGAGCCGGGTTGCGGGCAAGCCGCGGCGGCCGAGTCGTCGGGAATCTTCTCGTCGCCGGAAGCATACTCGGAGGCTGCAATCCGCTTTACGAGGGATGCGGAGGAGGAGTTTCAATCTGCTCGGCACTGGAGGCGGCGGACTCAATACTCTGCAACGCCTGACCGGGAGGAGGGGAAGTCTATGGAAAGATGAATAAGCAGGCAGCAAAGACAGAGCTGAACAAGACAAACAATGGACAGACAATCAAACGCAATGAACGACATAAGCGACAACAACTTCGAGCAGTGCCTCAAATGCACCATCTGCACGGTATATTGCCCGGTAGTACCGGCGAACCCGGCTTATCCGGGACCGAAGCAGGCGGGTCCGGACGGCGAAAGGCTGCGGCTCAAGAACAGGTCGTACTATGACAGCACGCTCAAATACTGCCTGAACTGCAAGCGCTGCGAGGTCGCCTGCCCTTCCGGCGTTAGAGTGTCCGACATAATCCAGCGCGCGAGGATAAGCTACGGGCACAACATCCCCGGACCGTGTGAAATTGCGCTGGCGAGCACGGACCTCATGGGCAGGGTCGCCGGAAGCATGGCCGGGGTCGTCAATCCCCTGCTCCGCACCGCCCCCGTCAAGGAACTGCTTCACGCCGCAGTAGGGATTGACAGGCGCAGGACATTCCCGGACTATGCGGGAGAAACATTCGAGAAATGGTTCCGCAAAAACGCGCAGACAGCGCAAGACGGCCTTGAAGAAAAGGTCAGCTACTTCCACGGCTGCTATGTGAACTACAACTATCCGCAGCTCGGAAAGGATTTCGTAAAGGTGATGAACGCGCTCGGAATCGGGGTGAGGCTCCTCGACGGCGAACGATGCTGCTCCATAGCGATGATTTCAAACGGGCTCATAAAATCGGCGACGAGGAACGCGAAGCACAATCTGAAAGTCATGCAGAAGACGGTTGACGAGACCGGAGAACCTGTAGTCGGGGCATCATCGACCTGCATCCTGACCATGCGCGAAGAGTATCCGCATCTTCTCGGACTCGACAATTCGCGGGTGAAGGACAGTCTGGAACTCGCCACAAAGTTCATTTATAAGAAGTTGGAAGGAGGAAGGGAACTCCGGTTCCGCAAGGACTACCATGCAAGAATCGCCTACCACACGCCATGTCACCTCGAAAGGCTCGGCTGGGAGTATTTCTCCACCGAGCTGCTGAAGATGATTCCCGGGGTGGAGCTGACCGTGCTCGACAGCAACTGCTGCGGAATAGCCGGGACATACGGGTTCAAGAAGGAAAACTACGAGGTTTCACAGGCAATAGGCAAACCGCTGTTCGACAGCATTGCCGCAGCGGAGCCAGACTTTGTCGTCTGCGACTGCGAGACCTGCAAGTGGCAGATTGAGATGTCAACAGGAACGGGCGTGAAACATCCCGTTTCAGTTCTCGCCGAAGCGCTTGAAATATGAAATTTTTTGCGTAAGTTCGCGTTCTCATTCGGTGAATCCGAAATGACATCTTGAGAAGACAATGAAAGACCGTACAATTGACATAGAGGAGATATTCCGCAAGAGGTTCAACGGGAAGGCTCCGCGCCTGCTCGTGAAACTTATAAAAAGGCTTGTGCATCAGGACTTTATCAACGAGTATCTCAAGCGGGGCTACGAGGGAGTGGAATTCTGCGAAAATGCAGTGAAGTATCTTAATGTAAAGATTGAGGTCGAGGGGCTTGAAAACCTCCCTGACTCCCCGGAGGCAAGGCTGACGTTTGTGTCGAACCATCCGCTCGGAGGCGTCGATGGAATAGCCCTCGCGGGAATAATCGGGAGGAAATACGACGGACGCATCAAGCTGATGGTGAACGACTTTCTCATGCACCTCGGAGGACTCGCCCCGCTCTGTGTCCCGGTGAACGCAAAGATAAGGAGGACAGGAGACGGAATAGGCACGCAGAACCGTGACCTGCCGAGGCTTACAAACGAGATTTTCGGGTCCGACAATCAGATTCTCATGTTTCCGGCCGGGCTCTGCTCCAGAAAAATTGAGGGAAAGATTCAGGATCTCATGTGGTCGAAAGTCTTTGTGGCGAAAAGCGTCGAGTACCATCGCGACATAGTCCCCGTCCACTTCATCGGAGAGAATTCCGGACGGTTCTACCGGGTGGCGAACCTCTCGTCACTCTTCCGCCTTAAGTTCAACATAGCGATGGCATTCCTCCCCGACGAGCTCTACCGCGCACAGGGAAAGACATTCCGCGTGGTCTTCGGCAAGCCGATTCCTTGGCAGTCCTTCGACGGAAGCCGCAGCCCTAAGGAATGGGCACAGGAGGTCCGGGCCGCAGTGTATGGCCTCGCGCCGGAGGAAAGGCCGGGAAAATGAACAATGACACAGACGAACAGTTATACAGAAGATTTTTTCGGAAGAACAGATGATATATGGAAGAGATGAAAGACATAATCGCGCCCGTGGACGTGAACCTGCTGAAATCGGAACTGACGCCGAAGAAAAAGCTTCGCAACACGAACAAGGCCGGAAACGAACTGTATGTCGTCACGGACAAGGACTCTCCTAATGTCATGAAGGAGATAGGCCGCCTGCGCGAGGAAACGTTCAGGGAAGCGGGAGGCGGGACCGGGCTTGAGATGGACATCGACAGCTTTGACACTATGGACCCTCCGTGCATGCAGCTGATTGTCTGGGATCCGGACAACGAGGCAATCATAGGGGGCTACCGCTTCATATTCGGGACGGACGTGAGGCTCGACGACAACGGGCAGCCGATACTCGCGACTTCCCATCTCTTCAATTTCTCGGAAAAGTTCATCAGGGAATATCTCCCCTTCACCATTGAACTCGGCCGCTCCTTCATTTCGCGGGAGTATCAGAGGATTCAGGCCGGCACCAAGGCACTGTTTGCCCTCGACAACCTCTGGGACGGTCTGGGAGCCCTGATGATGCTTCGTCCGGGGATGAAATGGTATTTCGGAAAGATGACGATGTACCCGACCTTCAACCGCTACGGGCGTGACCTCATACTGCACTTCCTGCACAAGCATTTCCATGACGACGAGCATCTTGTGACGACAAAGAACCCCGTCGTCATCGAGACTCCCGCAGAGGAGATGGATGCGGTGCTGACAGAAACCGATTTCAAGTCCGACTACCGGATTCTGAACCGTGAAATCCGTGCGCTCGGCGAGAACATTCCCCCGCTGGTGAACACATATATGGGAATATCACCGTCGCTCAAGGTCTTCGGAACCGCCGTGAACGACGAATTCGGCAATGTTGAGGAAACGGGCATATTGGTGGATTTCAACGACATATACGAAGAAAAACGCGCCAGACACATCGACTCGTTCATCAAGGAACAGATTGCGCGGATAAAGCTCCGGTGGCCACACACCTTCGAGAGATTCGAGGGTGAGATTGCCCAGAAAATCAGCAACCGCAGAGACGAGCGTTTCAGGAGAATCTTTAATTGGCGCTCAAAGGACTGACGGGACTGAATAAAAAGCGGATTGCTTCGTTGCTCGTCTTGCCAAAATCCTCACAACCAGAAGGTTGCTGCGGTGCTTGGCTTCACCGTGCGCCTTGCACTCCATCTTTTTATTCAATCCCTCTATTCCTATTTTTTTGCGAGGTAAATTCTACTCTGTTTTTTGTACTCTGCTAATCAGAGCTGTAGTCATGTCGGAACTATACTCGACGGAGGATTGGGTGAGCCACTGAAGGGCAAGCTCGCGGTTGCCCATCATGAAGCAGCCAAGTCCGATGTTGTATTCGAGGCAGGCGCTCAGATAAGGGTCCTTCTCGGTTTCGAGGATTGACATCCATTCCTTTACCGCCTCGTCCCACTTGAAGTCCAGAGCCTTCAGAAGAGCGCTGTTCCACGCTCCCTCCTCTCTGTACCAGATGCCGAACTCCTCCTCGCGCCATGTCGGAATGAACGACGAGGAAATCCTGTTGCCTATGTTCTTGCCGGAAACGGAGGCGTCCGTTCCCGCGTCGGCGGCTATCGTGAAAGACTTGACGTCCGCATTCTCCCCGCCGAGGGAATCGTAGCACCACAGGGGAAGCCTTATGCCACCCGGACGGTAGCCGTTCTCAAATTCCACAGGATGCCCGAAGAGGAAGACCACGTCGGAGTCGGTCTTGAGAACCAGATTCACCAGAGAGTCCGGAGTCGCCATCTTCGCGAAGTCATCCGTGTATTGGACGGTGAAGAGCTGAGTCGAATCACGCTCCGGATAGGCCGCGTCCAGCTTGTCGGCAAGAGCCCCGGCTACTGAACCGGTAAGCTGCATCTCCTCCTGAGTGAGCCCGTAGGGATAGACCAGGGCGACAGTCTTGCCCGTCAGGTTGAGACCTGACGAGGAAGGACACCTCATCTCCATACTCATGTTATACACCTGCGGTGAGCAGGAAACCAGAGCCGACACCGCCGCCGCAACGGCAGCGGACATCCTCAAGCATACCTTTAAAGTCTTCATAACAAAACTCAAATAAAAATCCGGAGCGTCCGGCTCCGGAATCTACATACTCTATTCCAGCGTCCGGACAAAATCCGCAGTAAGGTCGTAGTCGTCCGCAGCGGTAATCCGGACCTCGATGAAATGCCCGACAAGCGTCTGAGGGTCAATGTCACCGAACGAGCCGGGACTGTACTTTACAAGAATCTCGCCATCCACCTCGGGAGACTCGAACTCGCTTCGGCACACAAGCATATCCTGCTCCGCAAACCAAGAATCGACGAGCGCCCGCACGACCGAGCCCACACGGGAAAGATTGTATTCAAGGGAAATCCCCCGCTGGAGTTCCATCAGTTCGTCAAGACGCTTCTGTTTAGTAGTCTGCCGCACAGTGTCCTTGAAATGAGTCGCCCCATATGTCCCCTCCTCCTCGGAATAGGTGAAGGCGCCGAGCCGTTCGAACTTCGCGTCGGCAACAAAGTCGAGCAGTTCGCGGAACTCCCGCGTCCCCTCTCCGGGGTGTCCGACAATCATCGTCGTCCTCAGCACGACTCCCGGGACCTTAGACCGCATCTTAGAGATGAGCTCCCGCGTCCAGCGGCCGCTGACATGACGGCGCATATTGTCAAGCACCTTGTCCGAGATGTGCTGCAGCGGTATGTCCATATAGCGGCATACCTTAGGATTGTTAGCCATGATGTCGAGAACATCCTCCGGGAAGTCCGCCGGATAGGAATAGTGGATGCGAATCCACTCTATGCCCTTCACTTCAGAGAGCCTTTCGAGCAGTTCCCCGAGTGCCCGGCGATGGTAGAGGTCAAGTCCGTACCAGGTTGTGTCCTGCGCGATAATCACGAGTTCGCGCACCCCTGTCCGGGCAAGGTTCTCGGCTTCCTCCACCAGCCTTTCCATCGGGACCGAACGGTGCGCTCCGCGGATGTAAGGGATGGCGCAGTAGGAACAGCGGCGGTCACAGCCCTCGCTGATTTTAAGGTAGGCATAGCTTCCGTTTCCCTCTGTGACAAGACGGCTCTGTCCCCGACGCGGGTCAGGAGTGACTCCAAGAGCCCTGACGATTTCGTCGGTGTCTCTTGCCCCGAGCCACAGGTCAACCTCAGGAATAAGCCCCGGAAGTTCGGAGGCATATCTCTGGGAAAGGCATCCGAAGACCACAATCTTCCCCACCTTCCCGGCATTCTTCCTCTGAGCGACCTCAAGTATGGTATTTATGGACTCTTCCTTGGCGTCGCCGATGAAGCCGCAGGTGTTCACGAGCACGACATCGACATAGCCGTCGCCACAGCCGTCCTCGCCGCATATCTCATACGCATTCTCCAGCTGGGCAAGCACATGCTCCGTATCCACAGTGTTCTTGGAACAGCCGCGAACTATCGACTGAAGCCTTCGTTTTCCGCCGCTTTGCATAATCCCGGAACTATTTTTCTTCTGCCACTCCCTCAGCATTCTCCGTCTCCGGAGTCTCGAAATCGAGAGAGGCGTACTTGAGAAGGCAGTTGTACCAGTCCACGACCTTCCTCATGTGAGAGACATAGAAGCGGTCTCCGTCATAGTCCGGAACGGCCTTGGCGAAAAGTGCCTTTATCTCATCCGCAGGAGCCTTTGAAGACGGAGCCTCGCCCCCGCCGAGAACCTCCTTCAGCCTGAGGAACACCTCGCTGAGCTTCATCTCGCCTTCCGACGTGTAAATCGAGATGTCGGCAAGGGTGGTCATCCTGCTCGTGAGCGGGAAGTTGCTGCGCCTCCTGTCGGAGAGGGACTCGGCAATGGCTCCGTTGCGTGCCTGCGCGATGTAGAGATAAAGTCCCGGATAGCCTGAGATTGAAAGTATCTTTGAAAGATCTGTTTTCATAATCATTTGTTTTATACGAGTTTATAATATTCCAGCATTATGATTTCACACGACGGAACGCCCTATCTGGCTACGCAATCCACGACCTCGGTCTCGGGGCGGACTCCGAGCACGCCGTCCGGCAGAGCCGCCGTCCGAATGATGCACTTACCGCTTCTTGAGACTTCAAAGTCGTGGTAATCAACATAAAGCACATCCACCGAGCCAGGATCCACGGTAAGAGGAAACCTGCATTCCACGACCGCATTCACAACGGACGGATAGACCGCTATCTCCTTTCCTGCGGGAAGATTCCTCACACGAACCGGCAGGCTGACCGTCTCAGTGACATAGCGACTGACGCTTACCGAATAATCGACGCTCGTCTGCGACATCCTCACGCCCTTTACGGGCTCTATCCCGACCGAACCGTGGACATCGGCGGAAAGTGCCCCGAGGGTCACATTCCTGGTGAACACCTTCGAAATGTTGTCAATCTGCGACGGCTCGCCATAGACATAGACGGAATCCGGCCGGACCTCCATTCCCTTCACGCTCATGTACTGCGGAGCGTAGAGGATGTCCGAAATCGGCTCCACCGGAACCTTGCGGCTGTTCTCCACGGGAAACACGAACAGAAGAGTGTCGGTGAGGTAGTACTCCACGGAAGAACCGCCGAAGACCATCTTGCCGAATTCCGGCATGGACTCCGGAACGAATGCGAACACGTCCCCGTCCCTGTGCCGGAGCGAAGCCGCGTCGAACTGAACCCTCACCGGGGAGCCTCCGCCGAACATCTTGTTGATGATGATGCTGTAGCCGGTCGCTCGGCATCTCGCCACCACCCGGCACACGTTGGACGACCTGTCGCGCCTGCCCGTGATGTTGGATTCCGCAGTCACCGACGAGGTCAGAATCTCGCTGTAGCGAAGCGAGACATTGTGTATGAACCAGATGCTGAAAGCCAACAGAAAGGCAAGCAGGAAAACTGTCAGATCCTTTCTGTTGACTTTCAGAAACTCAAGCATCCTGCCGAGGAACTGCCTCAATTTCAGAAACCGGTTCATCTCTTGCGCGTCGCGGATAAACAGCCCGGAGCCGTGCTATTTCGTTGCAGCTGCCTCGGAGTAATCCTTTACGAGGGAATTCTTGTCAACGCGGAGCTTCACGTCCTTGTCAACCTCGATGAGCACCGACTTCTCCTTGATTTCCACCACTGTTCCGAAAATTCCGCCGACGGTGACCACCTTGTCGCCCTTCTGGAGACCGTCACGGAACTTCTGGAGTTCCTTCTGCTGCTTGCGCTGCGGACGAATCATGAAGAACCACATCACCACGAAGATGAGAAGAAGCATCACCCACATGGTCCAGCCGCCGGTCGCCCCGCCCTGAGGGGCTGCAGTCTGCAATAAAGTCATAAAATTCATAATCATATTTTCTTTAAGTAGTTAAAAATAAATTTCGTGTCAGATTCATACGGATTGTTCTCCTACAGAGAAACCTTCTTCGGGATGAAAGACGTTACCGCTTCGTGATTTTCCCCTCTTCCGTCAGAGTCTTCACAATGCGGTCGAGAATTCCGTTCACGAAGACGCGGCTCTTCGGCGTTCCGTAAAATTTCGAAATCTCGACATATTCGTTCATGGACACGCGCACCGGAATCGTCGGAAAATCAAGTATTTCAGCAATTCCCATCACCACGAGCACAACATCCGAGAGGAAAAGCCTGTCGGCCTCCCAGCCCTTCGCGGCGTCATAGACCATCTTCGAGTACTTGTCATAGTTCACGAGCGTGAGCCTCAGGAGCCGCTTCACGAAAGCCTGATCATCCTCCATGCCCGACGCGGTTCCCTTCATCTGGCTCATGTAGAGATAAGGAAGAGTCCAGCGTCCGCCCTTCGCGATGTCCTCGAACGCGCGGCAGCAGAAAGTCAGCGAATACGCAAGGTCGTCGTTCCAGAAGAGGGACATATCCTCGAGAATGTGCTCAAGTTCCGGGACATCGACGAATTCCTCCTCGAATATACGGACAAAGAGACGGCAGTCCTCGCCGAGCGAAGACTCACCCGAGTTCATGTAGTCGTGAAAGTAATCCTTTGAATATATGGAGTCGAGGACCTTCCTGAGGAAGATGTCATACTGGTCCCATGAGAGATGCTTCTGCCTGAGCTGCCTGTTCAGGTCTTCGTCATCCGCAAGAATCTGCGCGAGACGGTTGTCGCAGAACTTCATGTTCGGGTTGCGCTCCTCCTCGGTGGGGTTGAACTTGGAACGGAGCGACTCTATCCTCTCCCGCGCTGTCCGCGTCAGAGGAGCCACGATTCCGGACATGAATACGAACAGGTCCCTCGTCGCCTCGCATGACTCCTTCAGCTCGGCCTCCGCGTCCGCTGTCGAGAAATTCCCGCACAGCACGGCGCTGTAGGCAACCTTAAAGGCCTTGATTCGTAAAATTCGACGGTTTAGCATAATTTTAAGACAATATTTCCTGCAAAGATACACACGATTTGATAAAAAAAACTATATTTGCGAAGATTTACCAACAAAAAAACGCACACAAGATGTACAGTGAGGATTATGACGGAGCCTATGCCCGGGAGCGTAACGGCGAGGATGTGTTCTCAAAGCCTGTAAAGGCAGGGAAACGCACCTATTTTTTTGATGTGAAGGCAACGAAGGGCAATGACTACTACCTGACCATCACCGAAAGCAAGAGAAAAGTCGAGCGCGACGGCAGCTTCACTTACGACAAGCACAAGATTTTTCTCTACAAGGAAGATTTCGGAAAATTCGTCGAGGGTCTTGAGGAAGTCCTCGCCTACATAAAGAAGAATGCCCCGCAGACCGAGGACGGAGAGGGGAACTACAGCTCCGAGGTCAATTTCGAGGAACTCTAATTTTTCGGAAGATGGCGGACAACTACCTTGAAAGCCGCTACGAAGAGTATCTGGAACGGAAGCGAAAGAAAGAGTCCTTGCGGAAGGCAGCCTTCCGCAAGCGGCTCGATGAATACAGAAAGACGCTCACGAACACATCGGCAGAGCATGAACTGTCCTCATCCCGACCCGGGGAATGAGAGTGATTGCGCCGCAGGTCGGCTCGCTTCAGCGAGGTGCACCTACTGGAGCGCAATGTTAAGAAAGTCAATAAATCCCTGAACATCAAGGCTGTAGCCACGCGCCGGGGCGAGCTGTTTTCCGTCGGCGTCGAGCAGGATATAGTTCGGCTGTGAGTTTACGCCGAAGCGGCTGCGAGCGATGTATGCGTTGGCGCGTCCGATTTCCTTATATATGTCCCCGTTTTCAGCGTGCACCCAATCCTCCCCGTCGAGCCTTGTCTTGTCATCGACATAGAGCGCGACAATCACGAACCTGTCCCGCAGCATTTCAAGAACGCGGGGGTCGCTCCACACACGTGCCTCCATCTCGCGGCAGTTCACGCAGCCGTGCCCCGTGACATCGACAAACACCGGCTTCCCGGAGGTCTTCGCTGCGGCAAGCCCTTCCTCGACGGTGAAATAGCCGTCCAGACCGAGAGGCAGATGCAGGCCGTATTTCTCTCCGTACAGGGAGAGCGTACGGTCTTGAGAGGAGCCGCCGCTTTCCGGCTGCGCAGAATATGCACCCAGGACAAAGTCCTGAGTGCTCAGCGGGGGAAGGTAGCCTGACAGGGCCTTGAGAGGCGCGCCGAACATCCCCGGAATCATATAGACGACAAAGGCGAAGTCAACTATAGCGAGTGCGAGCCTCGTGACGGAGATGTGCTCGACCTTCTCGTCGTGGGCGAAACGAATCTTCCCGAGCAGGTAAAGTCCGAGCAGCGAGAACACGGTAATCCAGATTGCAAGATACACCTCACGGTCCAGGATGCCCCAGTGGTAGGTCTGGTCGGCGACGCTGAGAAACTTGAATCCGAGCGCCACCTCCACAAATCCGAGCACGACCTTGACACTGCCGAGCCAGCTCCCGCTCCTGAGCTTCGTGAGCAGAGAGGGGAAGAGGGCGAAGACCGCGAACGGAAGCGCGAACGCCACGGAAAACGCGAACATCGTTACCATCGGCATCCAGAACTGTCCGGAAGTGGACTGAATCAGCACGGTTCCGACAATCGGTCCGGTGCAGGAGAATGAGACGAGCACAAGGGTGAGCGCCATGAAGAACACGCCTGTCAGCCCTTTCCCGTCGGACTTGCCGTCGGCCCTATTCACCCACGAGGACGGAAGAGTTATCTCGAACGCGCCGAAGAAAGACGCGGCAAATGCCATGAACACTATGAAGAACAGGATGTTAGGCAGCCAATGAGTGGCCAGCCAGTTGAAGATGTCGGCCGTAACGGCATCTCCGCCGGCAATCCATGTTATGAGGATTATCAGCGAAATAGGAACGGTGTAGAGCAGCACGATGAAAAGGCCGTACATAAATGCGTGGAAGCGTCCCCTGCGTGCGTTTCCGGAATTTTTCAGGAAGAAGGAAACAGTCATCGGAATCATAGGGAAGACGCAGGGGGTGAGCAGCATCGCGAAGCCCCAGAGAATGGCCTGAAGCACCAGGCCCCAGTCAAACGGGGTTGATGTCTGTTCCACGGCAGCCGCGGCATCGTCAGGCTTCTTCATAATGTCACTTCCACCCGCTGCCCCTGCAAACACGGTGTCGTCCGACTTCCTCGTAACGTCGCTTCCCCCGACGGCTCCGGCAGACGCGGCCGCTGCCCCGCCGTCCGGCAGGGCAATCACGAAATCATGATATTCAGGAGGATAGCACTCCGTGTCCCGGCAGCATGACGCGCTGACTGTTCCGCTCACAGAAGCCGGAGAAGAGCCCGTGACGCGAACCTTCTGCTCAAGCACAAGCTGTCCATAGACAAGGCACTGCCCCTTCTCCTGACTGACGACGCTCCTGTCTTCAGGCGGACCGACAAGTTCGCAATTTTCAAGCGAGCGGTACTCCACCTCCGGAGCGGAATAAGGGTCTGAGAGCGGGTAGCTGTGAATCCCCTCTCCCATGACACCGCTGAACCTCAGCGTCCACACCGCGCCCCCATCTGAAGGAACTGCGGAAACCTTCCAGTCAATGTTCCCCGCAAAAAGCGAAGAAATGCTGCAGGCGAATCCCGCCAGCAGCATAACAACTTTATTAACAAGTCTTTTACCCAAATTCATACTACCGAACATTTCATGATAGCCCTTACGACAAACCGAGATAAGGGGATGCATTAAAACAGGCTGAGATAAAGGGGATGCATTAAAGTAGGCCGAGATAAAGGGGATGCATAAAAGGATGGGATGCAAGGCGGACGGTGAAGATGAATACCGCAGCAACCTGATGGTTGTGAGGATTTCATCAAGACGTCCAACGCAGCAGACCGCCTTTTAGGCGCCCCGCTATTTGGCAAATGCTACGGAACGTGTCTCCCTGATCACGGTGATCTTCACCTGTCCCGGATAGGTCATCTCGTCCTGAATCTTCTTGGCGATGTCCCCCGAAAGCGTCTCCGCCTGAGAATCCGTCACCTGCTCGGCCCCGACAATCACGCGAAGCTCACGTCCCGCCTGAATCGCATAGGCCTTTACCACACCAGGATATGACTGTCCGATATTCTCAAGGTCCTTGAGCCTCTTGATGTACGACTCGATGACCTCCCGACGTGCACCCGGACGCGCACCGGAAATGGCGTCGGCGACCTGAATGATAGGCGAAAGGATTGACGTCATCTCTATCTCCTCATGGTGTGCGCCGATTGCATTGCAGATTTCCGGTTTCTCCTTGTACTGCTCGGCGAGCTTCATTCCGAGGAGAGCGTGCGGAAGCTCCGGATCCTCGTCGGACACCTTTCCGATGTCATGAAGGAGTCCCGCCCTCTTCGCGGCCTTGGCGTTGAGCCCGAGCTCGGAAGCCATGGTCGCGGCGATGTTGGCGACCTCACGGGCATGCTGGAGAAGGTTCTGGCCGTAGGATGAACGGTACTTCATTCGCCCGATGAGCTTTATGAGCTCAATGTGGATTCCGTGGATTCCGAGGTCTATGCAGGTGCGCTTCCCTATTTCAAGAATCTCCTCCTCAAGCTGCTTCTGCACCTTGGCGACCACCTCCTCGATGCGGGCAGGATGAATTCGTCCATCGACCACGAGCTGGTGGAGAGCCAGACGCGCCACCTCCCTGCGGACAGGGTCGAATGCGGAAAGGAGAATGGCGTCCGGCGTGTCATCAACGACAATCTCAACTCCCGTCGCCGCCTCAAGGGCACGGATGTTACGCCCCTCACGTCCGATGATGCGGCCCTTGATCTCGTCGCTCTCGATGTTGAACACGGTCACGGCGTTCTCGATTGCGGTCTCCGAAGCCGTCCTCTGAATCGTGTTGATGACGATTCTCTTGGCCTCCTTCGTCGCGTTGAGACGAGCGTCGTCAATCACGTCGTTGATGTAGGACTGTGCCTCGGTGCGCGCCTCCGCCTTCATGTTCTCCATGAGTATGTTCTTCGCCTCGGAAGCGGACAGCCCGGCGATGTTCTCGATCTGGCGGTTCGCCTCGTCCTTAAGCCGGTCGTACTCGGCCGCCTTCCTGTTGGCAATCTCGACCTGCGCCTTGAGGTTTTCCCTGATGGAGTCCGCCTCGCGCTGCTTGCGCTGGAGTTCCGCCGTCTGCTGGTTCAGGGTGTTCTCCTTCTGCTTGAGACGGCTCTCGGTCTCCTTGATGGCGGCATTGCGCTCATTGACGGTCTTCTCGTGCTCGTTCTTGAGCTGCATGAACTTTTCCTTGGCCTGGAATATCTTTTCCTGCTTTATCTTCTCGGCCTCAAGCTCGGCCTTCTCAAGAATTTCCTCCTTGCGTCCCTTGAGCATGGAACGTCTCACGGCAATCCACACGCCGAGCGCCACGGCAGCGCCCAAAAGAGCTGAAAGTATGTAAAAAACTATTTCCATATTATTATATATTATTAAATGTCCGCATATATCCGCAAAAGCGGCCGTCTTCCATGGAAAACGACCGCAGCAAGTTAAAAATAAAACCGTAAGTAAAAGAAAAATCCGTTAGTTAAACCGACAGAAAACCTTATAAAATAAGATTTGAGTTCCGTGAAGTTCAGACATCCTCCGTCCCGGCAGAACCGGAATCCCCATACGGCATTTCCATAAGGGTCACATAGGTCCGTCATCCCCCCAGCGAGCCTGCTCCGTTACTTAGTAAACGTTGAATTCAGCAAGTAAGTAACCAACGGATTATTTTTCGTCAATGTTGTCAAGATAACCGGAAATCTCCCTCTCAAGCGTCTCGGCCTCGGACTGAAGCCTGCGAATCTCGTCCTTGTAGTTGAGGTTCTTCAGACAGACGTTCAGCGCGAGAAAGCGCAGTATGTCGGATTCATCGCTGTCCGGATAGTTCTGCGAGTACTGCTTGGCCATCTTGTTCAGGCTCTCCACAGCAACCCTTATCAGCTGCTCATGCCTCTCGGAAGTCGCCTTGAGGTTGAACGGCCGGGCGAGAATGGTCACGTTTATGTTCCTTGCAATGTCCATTTCCTCATCCCTCCATCAGCGAGACGCACCTGTCAATCTCCCGTATGAGGCTCTCAATCTTCCTCTTAGGTTCGGACAGATCCGCCTGCGATCCCACAAACGCAGTCGTGAGATTCAGGTTATCAATTTTCTTTTCTAACTCAGCAATCTGTTTCCCGCGGGCCTCACAAAGTTCCGACAGCCGGCGATTTTCTTCCTTCAGACGTATGCATTCGCCCTTTTCCTTCTCATACAAGGAAATAAGCCTCACGAATTGTTGTCTGACATTGTCCAGCATAACGGCACATTGTATTACCCACCCTGCAAATATATGAAGAATATTGAATTCTTCAAAGAAAATTTCCTACCTTTGGCAAATTTGAATATGATATGCACGACATTGTTCTGAAAAATATCGCCGTAGGCGAGGTCAGGTCCGACATATATATAGACGGGGACATGATTTCACGGATTGCGAAGACCGGGAGCGAGGCTTGCCCCGAGGCGCGTGAGACCGTCGATTGCACGGGAAAGGCAGCCATGCCGGGATTCATAAATATGCATACGCACGCGGCGATGTCGCTTCTGCGCGGGGTCGGCGAGGACATTGCCTTTCACGAGTGGCTCGCGAAGGTCTGGGAAATCGAGGCCAACCTCGACGAGGAGTTTGTCTATTGGGGAACGAAGGTCGCCTGCCTTGAGATGATAAAGACCGGCACGACGACGTTCAACGACCACTACTGGTTTCCGCTCGTGGGACACAGGGCGGCCGTGGAGATGGGTATAAGGCCGGTCTCGTCATACGTCGTGATAAACAAGATGACGGACGCGGAAAATGAAATCGAGAAGATACGCTGCTGGAAGATGTACGAGGCGTCCAAGCAATGGGGCGACAGGAATCTCAGGTTCTCGATGGCCTTCCACGCGCCGTATTCGGTGAGCGAGCCGATGATGGTCTGGGCCGCGGAGTTTGCCAGGGCGCACGGGCTTCCGCTCCACATCCATCTCTCCGAGACGCGCAAGGAGGTGGAGGACTGCAAGGAGGCGCACGGGGGGCTCACTCCCGTGGAATATCTCGACAGAATCGGAGTGCTCGGGCCGAACCTCATCGCGGCGCACACGCTCTGGCTGAGCGACAATGACATAGAGCTGCTCGGGAAGCATCATGTCACCTGCGTCCACAACATAAACTCGAACCTTAAGCTCAGTTCCGGCTACCATTTCATGTACAAGGAGCTGAAGGACGCCGGGTGCAAGGTCTGCATAGGAACCGACGGGTGCGCGTCGTCGAACAACCTCGACATCCTCGAGTCGATGAAGACGTCGGCGATGATGCAGAAGGGCTGGAGGTTCGACCCGACGGTGTGTCCGCTCGGGGAGATTGTGGAGATGGCGACGCTGAACGGAGCGGACGCGCTCGGGCTGAACACGGGGCTGCTCGAGGAGGGAAGAATCGCGGACATCCAGATCATCGACACCGACAACTACAATTTCCTCTCGCCCGGAAGTTTTCTTGCCAATTTCGTCTATTCGGCGCACAGCGACTGCATAGACTCGCTCATCTGCAACGGCCGTTTCGTGATGAGACACAGGCAGGTGGAGGGAGAGCGGGAGATTCTCGACGGAGCAGGCAAGGTGCTCTCGCAGATAAAGCTCAGGAAATAATCACAGCCGGGCGTTCCGGCACTAATAACACTATAATATACAGATACTTTATGGACGAAAGAATAGAAAGAATCAACGGTGCGGCCGAGTACATCGGCGCAAGGATCGGCGGGCGCAGGCCTGTCGTGGGAATCGTTCTGGGCAGCGGGCTCGGAAAGCTCGCGGATAAGATCACGGACCCGACTGTCATCCCGTACAGGGAGATTCCGGGATTCCCCATATCCACCGCCGTGGGGCACAAGGGCAATTTCATAGCGGGCGAACTCGGGGGAAAGTTCGTGGTCGCGATGCAGGGACGGTTCCACTACTATGAGGGCTACCCGATGGAACTTGTCACGCTGCCTATCCGCGTGATGAAAGTGCTTGGCATACAATATCTTTTCGTGTCGAATGCGGCAGGCGGCGTGAACTACGGGTTCAAGGTCGGCGACCTGATGGTTATCCGCGACCACATAAACCTTCTCCCCAACCCGCTCATCGGACGGAATCTCGAAGAGTTCGGCCCGAGGTTTCCGGACATGACGAGGCCATACGACCTTGAGCTCATCAAGAAAGCGGAGATTATCGCGTCCGAGCTGCACATAGACCTGAAGAAGGGCGTCTATGTCGGAGGAACCGGACCGTCATATGAGACGCCGGCTGAGTATAAATATTTCAGGCTCATCGGAGGCGACGCCGTGGGAATGTCCACGATCCCGGAGGTGATTGTGGCACGGCACAGTTCGATTCCTGTGTTCGGGATGTCGGTGATTACCAATGAGGCGCACGATGACTATGCGGAGGATTATGTGAATGACGGGGATGACGTGGTCCGCGCTGCGGACGCGGCTGCGGAGAGGATGAGTCTCCTTTTCGAGAGACTCATCCTCTCCCTTTGACGGGGCGCCTAAACAGCGGTCTGCGTCGTTGCGAAAGACCTCGAAATCCTCACAACCTCAAGGTTGCTCCGGTTTCGAGAACTTTGCGCGCCTTGCACTCCATCTTTTTATGCATCCCCTTCCCCTCTATTGTTTGGAACAACTTTTTGTAATTGAACCTTTTCGATAAGCGAGAGCAGAGCCAAGCTCGCTTGGACTATGCCGAGCGCAGAAAAGTGGCGTATAAAATGCGAAGATAAAAGATAGAAAAATGGACAAGAGATATGAGGAAATAGTCCGGGCGGCCCAGGTGCTGAAGGGACGGATCGGAGGAATGGAGCCTGAGGTCGGGATTATTCTCGGAAGCGGGCTTGGAAGGCTGGCCGACAGGATTGAGGAGGCAGTGAGTGTTCCTTACGGAGAGGTGTCGGGAATGCCTGCCGCGACGGCAATCGGACACAAGGGCAATTTCATAGCCGGAAGGCTCGGGGGAAAGACCGTCATCGCCATGCAGGGCCGCTATCACTGCTATGAGGGCTATCCCATGCAGGAGGTGGTGCTTCCGGTGCGCATCATGAAAGTTCTGGGAATCAGGACACTGCTGGTTTCAAACGCCGCTGGAGGAGTGAACTTCGACTATCGCATAGGAGACCTGATGATTATCCGCGACCACATAAACCTTCTCCCCAACCCGCTCATCGGTCCGAACTTCGATGACTTAGGTCCGAGGTTTCCGGACATGACGAGACCTTACGACCATGAGCTCATACGCAAGGCCGAGGTCATCGCCGCTGAGGAGGGCATACCCGTCAGGAAAGGAGTATATCTTGCCTGCACCGGCCCGAGCTACGAGACCCCCGCAGAATACGGTTTCTTCAGGCACATCGGAGCCGACGCCGTCGGAATGTCCACGACTCCTGAGGTTATAGCCGCAAGGCACTGCGGAATTTCCGTATTCGGAATTTCCGTAATCACCGACGAGGCGCACAGCAACCCTGACGACTATGTCACCGACGAAAATGCCATCATCGAGGCCGCCGACGCCGCAGCCGGCAAGATGACCGCCATCTTCACAAGGCTCATCGAGAAACTATAACGAGAAACCATAATCTGACAGGCTCCGCGCAGGAGTCTGTCTTTTTTCTGCAACTTTTCCCTCAAAAAATTTGCAGAAAAGAAATTTTTGCCTACCTTTGCAATCCCGTTTGGGAAATGTGAAAAAAGTTCTTTGATTTCAACTTATTTTTTTTGAAAAGGGAGCATAGCTCAGTTGGTTCAGAGCGTCTGCCTTACAAGCAGAGGGTCGGGGGTTCGACTCCCTCTGCTCCCACAAGTTCTTTAACATACCAGTGCCGCAGACATCGGAAGATTTCCATGAATTTTGGAAAAAGGTTAGAGATTCGGTGGCTTTGGAGGTTATTTTGAGATGGATGCAAGGCGGACGACCGAAGAGGGAGGGAGTTACCTTATGGTAATGACCGACTGATGAGGGAGGACAACGCGGCAGACGCTCAAAAGAACGACAAAGGGGGTATAGCTCAGTTGGCTAGAGCATCTGCTTTGCAAGCAGAGGGTCGTCGGTTCGAATCCGTCTATCTCCACCAAATTCAGAAAGAGGAGGTTTCGAAAGTTCGGAATCTCCTTTTTTTATCATTTCATTTTCCCGTCCCGCACCTTAGGCAGCTGAAACACAATCGCAAGAGCGACCATCGCCCCGATGAGCAGAGGGTAGTAGAGCCTGGGGATAATCTCCAGAGGGGAAAGGCCTGACAGCCCGGCTGCCATGAGCAGCTGAGCCCCATAAGGAAGTATTCCCTGAACAAAGCAGGAAGTCGTGTCCATGAGACTTGCGGAACGTCGCGGGGAGATGCCGAAACGTGTCGAGATGTCCTTGGCAATGCCGCCGACAGTGATTATGGCGATGGTGTTGTTGGCAGTGCAGACGTTTGTAAGCGCGGTCAGCAGCGAAATCACCGCCTCCCCTCCCCTGCGGTTGCCGATTCTCCGCGTCATCACGCGGATGAGCCAGTCGAATCCGCCGGCGGACTTCACCATATTCATAATCCCTCCGGCAAGCAGAGTCACGAGAATCAGCTCACACATGGACTGAAGCCCCGTTCCTGCCGCCTCGAACAGGGAGAGTGCAGGAGTTCCGCTGCACAGGCCTATGGCATCCGTCAGAATAATTCCGAGAACAAGCACCTTCAGCACGTTCATCCCGCACAGAGCGCTTACAATCACGACCATATAGGGAACCGCAAGATACCACGGAGCGTCCGGGACATCGGAGATATAATCCGTAGAGAAACCGCTGAAAATGTAAATTCCGAGCGTGACAAGCGCGGCCGGAAGAACGATGACGAGATTTGTTCTGAACTTGTCCCCCATTCTGCAGCCCTGGCTTTGCGTCGAGGCAATCGTGGTGTCCGAGATGAATGACAGGTTGTCGCCGAAGAACGCGCCTCCCACAACAATCGACACCATGAAGGCTAGATCCGCCCCCATCTCCCCCGAAAGTCCGATTGCAACAGGCGCGAGCGCGACTATGGTGCCGACGGACGTCCCTATGGACATGGATATGAAGCAGGCCGCGAGGAAGATGCCGGCGGGAAGATATGCGGACGGAATGAGCCGCATAGTCAGGGCGACGGTAGCGTCAACGGCTCCCGCGGCCTTCGCGGATGATGCGAAAATCCCGGCAAGGACGAATATCCATATCATATACATTATGTTGGAATCCGCCGCGCCTGCGGAAAACAGGTTCACCCGCCCGGCGAAAGGCAGTCCTCTGCCTATGAACATGGAATAGACCGCCGCCACGACAAAGGACACGCCTATCGGGATGCGGTAGAAATCGCCGGCGAGCAGCGAGGACACCAGATATACCGCCAGCAGCACCATCACCGGCGAGAGGGCAAAAAGCCCCTTCGCGTTCGTCACCGCCCGTTCTTGTCTCTCCGGACGCTCCGGTCTCCCGTCATCCCTATGATTGCAGGTACACTCGTTCATATTCAATCCGTTTTCAGATGTAGGCAGCAGGCACTAAATGAAACAGATGCACGCTGTCAGCGGAGGGCGGAGACGATTTCGCACATCTGCGGGAACTGGGCCTCCATTGACTGAAGGAGCCTGTACTGGGCGCGGGCACGGACGAGATTGTGCTCGGGGTACTTCGTCTTGTAGTAGGTGTCGCCGTCGAGATAGTCCATCAGGAAGCGGAGAACCTGCTCGAAGGTGATGTAGCGGCCGGAGAAGGCGAGGTAGTCAAGTTCGGCGGGGCAGAGGGACGAGCCCATCTCTGAAAGGTAGCCGCGGATGTAGGCCGTGAACATTTCGAGTGACATCGACACGGTAGAAAGATCCTTCGCGTCTTCGGCTCCGGTGTTGGTGTAGCAGCGGAGGGCATCTCCGACGTCATTGAGAACGGTGGCGGACATCACCGTGTCGAGGTCGATGGCACAGAGGACCTCACTGGTCTTGGCATCGAAGAGGATATTGCTGATTTTCGTGTCATTATGGGTGACGCGGCACGGAATTGTCCCGTTTTCTATGAGCGTCGCGAAATCAAGCATCTCCTTGCGGCGTGACTCAATCCATTCTATTTCCTCAAGGCAGGAGTCAGCACGTCCGGCGGCGTTGCGGGCAACGGATTCGTCCCACTGCTGAAAACGCCATCGCATATTATGAAATCCCTTGATTACCTCGACAAGAGGCTCGTGGAAATCTGCAAGCAATGCCTGAAAGCGTCCGATTCCGACTCCGCCCTGATAGGCAAGCTCCGGTGTGTCCGCCTGCGTGTAGGACAAAGTGTCATTGATGAAGAGGCATACAGCCCAGAATTCACCGTTCTCATCCTCGTAGTAGAGTTTCCCGTCCTTCGCCGGAATGACGGTCAGCGTCTCGCGCATCGGGTCGGCGACCTTTTTCTTGATGTGGTTCGTGACCTTCCAGATGTTCTCCATCATCCCCGGGACATCCGGAAACACGGATTTATTTTTCCGCTGAAGGATGTAGTCCGGAGCATCGCCCTCAGTCTTAACGATGAGCGTGTCATTGATGAACCCCTCTCCGAGAGGCTTGATTTCACGAATTTCGCCTTTCAAGTCAAATTTTGATGCGATGTCGAGATATTTTTCCGTCATAATTATGTGAATTTTATATGTTTCAAAAAAAAGCAGTCCCATCTCCCCAAAGACGGAACTGCAAATTTAATAAAAATTCACGAATCTGCGCCCCGTCAGAATACGAAGCCGACTTTAAGCATGAAGTTGGCCGGAGCCTGCGGATAGATGCCGATGCCGCCAACCTGTGTGCCGTCTTCCATAATGCCCTTGTACCAGCAGACTCCATCGACATAGTAGAGGCTGTTCAGCAGGTTGTTGACATAGAGCCCGAGCCGGATTGCGCCTCCTCGGGCGAAGGCTGTGCCGTAGCGTCCGTCAAGAGAGAACTCGTGGGTGAGGGACAGGTCGGAGACGAAATAATCCGGAACCGAACGGTCGTCGTTCTGCGTGTTGTCGACATACTGCTTGCCGACATACTTTCCGTCGATTGAGAGTGTCGTGGTCTTCAGAGAGTTGGCGCAGACCGTCGCAAACGGCTTGAAGCCGATGCGGAGCATTCCTATGACAGAAGGAGACATAAGCATGGTAGTGTTGCCGAACGCGACTTCCTTCTGAACAGGTTTCCAGTCCGCATCATAGACAGGATTATAACTCGCGTCATAAAGCTGGAATGACTCCTTGTAGTCCAGAACCTTGTTCAGGCTGAGGGTGATATTTCCGGAAACGAAAAGCCATTTGAAAGGGTCGTAGGCAGCGGAAATCTCCACGCCACGGCGGAAGGCACGGCCGACATTGTCCTTAATCGGATAGCCGGTGTCGGAAAGGCGGCCGGTTTCGAGGAGCATATCCCAATATTCCATAAAATAGAAGTTCGCGCCCACGGAAAGCTTCGACGATGTCCACTCATATCCGAGTTCCACATCGACCATTTCCTCCGGACGCACGCCCATGTTGCTGCCGGCCTCGATGTTCTCCTTTATGTCAGGGCGGCCGGGTTCACGGTGTCCCTGCGCCGCCGAGATATATGCGCGATGCCCGCCCTTGTGGAAGGTCACGCCTGCGCGGGGGTTGAAAAACAGCCAATTGTTGGAATAGGACATATCAAGGTTGTCCTCATCTCCCCTGCCCCACATACGAAGGTTCACATTGCGAAGCTGGAGGTCAATGTAGGCCGTGAGCCATTCAAGCGGAGTGTATTCGCCCCGGACATAGGCGTTGTACTCCTGCTTGAGGGCGTTGTTGTAGTACCATACATGATTGGCGTTGAACTTCTCGTAGGTCATTCCGTCCGCGGCCTGCCAGTCAGTGCCGAGAACGCTGCTGTAGAGCACCTTGCCGAAATGGCCGCCGTCGTAGCGGGACCAGCTGAGTCCGCCTGCGACATTCACGGGACCGGACTTCCATGCGAGGTCGGTCTTGGCGACGAAGTACCAGTTGTCCATACACTTGTTGATGATGAAGTCCGAGGTCTTGAAGCCGGACGGAGCATAGTCCGCCATTCCGTATTTCTTGAACTTCTTGTCGGTCTTGTACTGGTCGTACCAGCCGTCGCCCTTTGTGCAGTTGAGTGTCGTGCTCCAGCAGAGGCTGTTCGCGAACTGGTGGGTGTAGTTCAGCTGAAGGTGATGCTGGGTGTAGTTGTCGGTCTCGTTGTCGTAGTAGAGCGTGGAATTGACAATCCTGTTCCCGTCGGAGTCAAGGACATAGCTTCCGTCTGGGTTGCGCCTGTAGTCGTAGTACTCTCCTGCGCTGTTGTAGCGGCGGTCTTTGGCGTAGGTGTCAAGGTCGATGCCGTTCCAGGTGATGCCGGTGCACTGCCTGCCCATAAGCCATGTGAGTTTCAGCGAGTTGCGTTCGTCCATCCATCCGAGTGTGGCCATCGCCGACTGCACGTTTGCCTTCGCGTTGCGGATGTATCCGTCCGTGAAGTTGCGGGAATATGCGGCGTTGAAATAGACGCCGGATTTCGTGAGACCGGTGCCTGCGGCGACCGCCGAGGTGAACGTGCCATATGAACCGTAGCCGAAATCCGCCGTCGCGAAAGGATGCGTCCCGACGGAAGCCGTGCTCATGTTCACGCTCGCGCCGAATACACCCGCTCCGTTTGCCGAAGTTCCGAGCCCCCTCTGGAGCTGGACCGAAGAAAGGAATGTCGAGAGCGAGGGGATGTTCACCCAGAAGACCTCCTGTGATTCAGCGTCGTTGAGGGTTATGCCGTTGAGCGTCACGTTAATCTGCGAGCCCTTGCTGCCCCGGATGGTCATCTTCGAGTAGCCGAGTCCCGTTCCGCCCTCGTTCGTCGCAATCACCGAAGGCTGGAGGTTGAGGTTCATCGGAAGGGAGTTGATCGGGTTGGTGCGGACAAGCTCGTCCTTGCCGACCATGGTGTAGGTGACAGGGGTGTTCTCCCCTGCGCGTGAAGCCACGACCACGACGCTGTCAAGTCTTTCGACTTTGCCTCCGTCCTCATCAGAGGTGCCTGACTTTTCCGGAGAACCGGGAATTTGTGAAGAAATGTACATAGCATCGGCAGGCGACGCTGTTTTTTCCGAGACTGTCTGTCCCGAAAGAACGGTGCCGAGCACCGCAGAAAAAAGAAAACCTCGCATAAAGCAATTAACTAAAAATTAATACTATACGAGGGGGCTGGATTTTCGCGCGACACCGCGCCGTTTCCATCGGAGTTGTGCATTCCCTTCGGCGGTATTGGCCGCATCAGGTTCAATGGGACTCTCTCAACCTGAGCCGGTCACCCGACTCAAGTACCCCCGCTGATTATTTTATATATCATCTGTCGCTACACATCCGGCGACATATCATCTGTCGTTGCATCACCCGGCAAAATCGCTTGGCAGTAAAAGGCAAATAAAAGATGGAGTGCAAGGCTTGCGGCGAAGTCAAAACCGCAGCAACCTTATGGTTGTGAGGATTTTGACAAGACGCGTAACGCGGCAATCCGCTTTTATTTGTCTTTTACCTATCTTTCATCTATTTTTTACCTTTATTTCAAAAAGTCGTGGCCACAGCTTGCCGGTGACGTAAATTTTCCCGTCGGACGGATTATAGGCGATGCCGTTCAGCACGTCAGTCTCCGGTGTCCGCAGATCTTCGCGAAGCAGTCCTCGGCAGTCGATGATTTTCTCGACGACGCCATTTTCCGGATTTATGACGACGATGAAATCGCTCGTATATACATTCGCCCATATCTTTCCGTCAATCCATTCAAGTTCGTTCAGCAGCCCCACGGATTTCCGCCCGTTCTTGACGACTATTCGCCGCTGAACCTTCAAATTTGCGTCGAGAAAATATATGTTCGAACTTCCGTCGCTCATTATCAATGATTTGCCGTCAGTCGTAAGACCCCAGCCCTCTCGGGGATTGACGATGCTCCGCTCAAATTTGAGGGTCTCGGCATCATAGACAAGGGCTGCATAGTTGCGCCATGTGAGGTAGTACAGCTTGCCGCCGAAAATCACCGAACCCTCGCCGAAATATTTCCTGTCGATGTCGAACCTGCGGCTGCGCTCCCCCGTCGGGATATCGACCTCGCAGAAATAGGAATGCCCGTACTGCCCCGTGCTCTCGTAGAGACGGCCGTCGTGAAAGAACAGCCCCTGGGTGTAGGATTCCGTGGAATGGGGATATTCGTTCACGACCTCAACGCTGCAGCGCGTCGCCTCGACGGAGGGAGCCGACTTTTTCTGCCTGTCCCTGCAGCCGGAGCCGAGAAGCAGCGGAAGCATGAGAACCACAATCCTCAACATATTTGAAATCAAACAATTATACATCATGTTCATATCCACGAAAGCCCCGGAAATTCAGACAGCCTCAACAAAATTGCGCCGCGAAACATCAGGCTCTGACTTTCGCGGCGCAAAGATAGCAAATATTTGTTATTTCGTCTCCGGTTCGGACTTTTTCGCTCCGCCTTCGGCGTTTTTCATCGCGGCCTTGATGAACGCGACGAAGATAGGCTGAGGGTTCTCAGGGGTGCTCTTGTACTCCGGGTGGAACTGCACGCCGATGAAGAACGGATGGGTCGGAAGTTCTACGATTTCCACCAGACGGGTGTCCGGGTTGCGCCCTGAGGCAATCAGGCCGGCCTTCTCGAAGAGCCCGAGGAAGTCGCTGTTGAGCTCGTAGCGGTGGCGGTGACGCTCGGAAATCTTGGTTGTACCGTAAATCTTCTCGGCGAGCGAGCCCGGCTTGATTTCGCAGTCGTATGCGCCCAGACGCATGGTTCCGCCCTTTGAAGTGGTGCTCTTCTGATCCTCCATCAGGTTGATGACCGGGAAAGTGGCGTTCGGATTGACCTCAGTCGAGCAGGCTCCGTCCATTCCGAGCACGTCACGGGCAAACTCCACGACGCACATCTGCATTCCGAGGCATATCCCGAAAAACGGTATTCCGTGCTCGCGGGCATATTTTATCGCCACGACCTTCCCTTCGAGTCCCCTCTCCCCGAATCCCGGGGCTACGAGTATGCCGTTCATCTTTCCGAGCAGTTCCTCCGCGTTGGCCTCACTGAGGTTCTCGCTGTGGATGTACTGGACATTGACCTTGCACTCGTTTGCCGCCGCCGCGTGGACAAAGGCCTCTCGGATGGACTTGTAGGCATCCTGAAGGTCGTATTTCCCGACGAGGGCGATGTTGACCTCATGCTTTGGATTGTCGAGCCTGCGGAGGAAATCGTTCCACTTGTCGAGGTTCGGCTCCGGAGCGTCGGTGATGGCGAAGTGGTTCAGGACAAGCTTGTCGAGTCCCTCTTCCTTCATCTTGAGAGGCACCTTGTATATGGAGTCTGCGTCAATCGACTGGATGACATGCCCCGGCTTCACATTGCAGAACAGGGCGACCTTCTTGCGGAGTTCCGGCGAGAGGTCGTACTCGGTGCGGCACACGATGATGTCCGGCTGCACACCGCTCTGCTGGAGCATCTGCACGGAGTGCTGGGTCGGCTTGGTCTTGAGTTCCTTTGCGGCCCTGAGGTAGGGCACGAGAGTGAGGTGTATGGTCACGCAGTCCTCCTCCGGGAGCTCCCACTGGAGCTGACGCACGGCCTCGACGAAAGGATGCGACTCCATGTCGCCGACGGTTCCGCCGATTTCGGTGATGATGACGTCGTAGTCGCGGGTCTTGGAAAGGAGCATCATACGGCGCTTGATTTCGTCGGTGATGTGAGGAACAATCTGCACGGTCTTCCCGAGATACGCGCCCTCGCGCTCCTTATTGATGACGGTGTTGTAGATCTTTCCCGTGGTGACGTTGTTCGCCTTCGAGGTATAGACTCCGAGAAACCTCTCGTAGTGGCCGAGGTCGAGGTCGGTCTCCGCTCCGTCTTCCGTGACATAGCACTCTCCGTGCTCGTATGGGTTGAGCGTGCCCGGATCGATGTTGATGTAAGGGTCGAATTTCTGGATTGTTACCTTCAGACCCCGTGCCTGAAGAAGCTTTGCGAGAGATGCGGAAATGATTCCCTTTCCGAGGGAAGATGCTACACCACCTGTGACGAAAACGTACTTTGTGTTCATAAATAGAGAAAAAAAAAACATCCGACGACCGTCGAAGTCCTGCCTCCTTAAAAGAAGCCCTGCCGGCAGTCTCCCGCCAACAGGGGCACAAAATTACTCCTTTTTTCCGTTCCTGCCAAATATTTTCCGACACATATTTTTTGAAAATATCGGCATTCGGTCTAAAAAGTGTGACGGAACGGAGATTATTCGGTCGAAAAAATGTAACGAAATGGTGATTATCCGGTCAAAAAAGTGTATAGAACTACCGAAGTGTAGTATATATGAACTTCATACTCGAACCGGACAAGGCTACGGCTTTTTCCGGAAACAAGGACATTGACACGATTATCCTGAACCTGTCGTCCATGATTCCGGGGTCCAAGTTCATTCCAGGACAGACCTGCATCATTCTCGACGAAATACAAGAATGTCCGGAAGCTAGAACAGCCCTCAAATCCTTCAAGGAAGACGGGAGATTCGACGTCATTGCGACAGGTTCCCTCCTTGGAGTCAAAGGATATGGAGAGAAAAGACGAGAAGACAAAAAGGCAGGGACAAATTCGATTCCTGTCGGGCACGAGACTATTGTGGAAATGTATCCCCTTGACTTTGAGGAGTTCCTTTGGGCAAACGGAATCAATGAAAAAGTCTTGGAGTCAGTTGCGCAGAGTCTGAGGAATGAGGTCCCGGTTCTTGATGGCATCCACAGCGCCATGACCACACTATTGTACAGGTACGTTATTGTAGGCGGTCTGCCTGCCGCAGTGAATAAATTTTTAGAGACGAAGGACATCGGGCAAGTGTATAAGGTACAGAGGGAAATTCTGGACGAATATGAAGATGACATGGTCAAATACGCCGTTGCTACAACGTCACCACGACAGAACTGCCGCTCGCCGGGAACGCCATTGCAGACTGCTTCAAGGTCTATGTGCAGGACATCGGTCTGCTCATCGCCATGCTCGATTTCGGCACGCAGGCAGACATCCTGCAAGGGAATCTCGGAGGATACAAGGGGGCGATTTTTGAAAATCTGATGGCGGATTTCCTCTGCAAATCCGGAATCCCGCTCTACTATTTTCATAAGGACAGCGGGCTGGAACTTGATTTTCTGATACGCCGAGGCGGCAAATGCACTCCGATTGAAGTAAAGGCGACAACCGGAAAGAGCAAGAGCCTCAAGACGGTGATGAAAAACAGGAAAATATATCACATTGATAACGCCCTGAAATTCGGCAACTACAATGTCGGACGCAGCGGAGGCATTCTCACCCTTCCTTTATATATGGGCTTCATGATACGGGCAGGAGATGACCCGGGGGTCATTCCGGATGTCGACATAGAGAAGCTCAACAGTCTGGTTCAGAAAGAAATCTGAACAAAAAGCCTCGAAGCCGAACTCTTCGAGGCTTGGAATCATTTCAGACAGATGCGCCATTCTGCCGAAAAGTGTAAAATCATTTGTTTTGTAAAATAATATGCAATACATTTGCATGCAAAACGACATACAATGAGAACGATAACAACAAAAGAAAATGTAAAAAGGCCTACAGCGTTCAGGCTTAATGCTGACTTGGTCGCCCGTCTCAAAGTTTTAGCCCAAAAAGACAATCGCAGCCTCAACAATTATGTCGAGAATGTCCTTATGTCCGTAGCGTACAATGAACCGAATGAAACAACGAAAGCAGCAATAAGAGATGCCAAAGAAAATAAAAACCTCGAAGCGTTCGACTTCGAGGCGTTCAAGGAACATGTAGATTCTTTGTAGTATGTGGAAATTTGTCCAGACGACGCAGTTCAAGAAAGACTTCAAGAAATATGCTAACAACAAAAAGAAACTGTCGGCATTGGAAGTCGTTCTGTTCCATCTGCGCGAGACGGGGACGGTTCCTGAAAAATTTAAGCCTCACCCGCTATCAGGCAATTATAAAGGGACACTTGAATGCCACATTGAGAATGACTTCCTGCTGATATGGGTTGATGAGACTGAGTACACTATCAAACTCGTCAGACTCGGAAGCCATTCTGAACTATTCGGGAAATAATCACTTCAGGCGGATACGCTGCCAGGTGGAGCGGAGGGCAGGGTCGGAGAGGGAGAAGGCGACGGAGCCGGACGGGGTGACGGACTCGGCATAGAGGCAGAGATAGTCTCCCGTGGCGGCATTGCCGAGCTCGCTCAGCGGTACGGCGATTTCAGTCAGGATGCCTCGTCGACCGTCGGATGTCATGCCGCTTGCGGAGGCGGAAACCGGGGAGAAGCGCTTGGCCTCAACCTTGCCTGTGGCCGAGTCTATGCTGAGTATGCCGTATTTCCTTGAACCGGAGGCGGCAAGGCGAAGATTCAGACGATGTACGCCGACGGTCGCTCCTGACTCGGACGCAGACTCTGAAACATCGGAATCCGTCGCGGACTCTGAATCCCAGCCGCCCAATGAGGGAGAAGCTGCGCCGCCGGAGAATGCGGTCTCGACCAGCAGGTAGAGATTCTTGTCGTCGCGGCGGGCGCGGATGAGTGTCTCGTCGCCTTCTTCTGAAGAGAGAAACAGAGCCTGAGTGCCGTCCCATTCCGAGCCGTCGCCGTCCACGAGAACCGGAGCAGCCGGCGCGTCAATGCGGTGGTTCAGCCACAGACGCTCAACCTGAAGCCCCTTGTCACAGTGCATGGCGGCAACCATGGTGCAGGGGCTGTCAACCTCAGTCGAGCCCCAGAAACCGTTGCCCGGCAAAGGATAGGACCAGTCTTCCTCCCACGAAGAGCCGGATGGGCACTGTCCCTTGCTGCCGAGTACCTTGACCTTGAATATGTTGGAATTATTGCAGCTTAGCACCGCCTCTCCGGAAGGGAACACGGCGACATAGCCCGAACCTCCCGGAACAGAATTGGACGACCTTCTCGCCGGGCCTTCGCTGTTCTCCCCGAGATCCTGCCAGTCCAGTCCGTCATTCCACACGACCGACATCCGGCAATAACTGCGTCCCTGATTGCTGGCCGGAGACTCAAGCCGTGCCTCCAGGAAACCGAGGATTGTCTTTCCGTCGTTAAGGACACGGAACGACGGCATCTGATCGGTGTAAATCCCTGTTCCGGTGTATTCGGTGGAGGGTCCGTCGTAGAAATACTTGAACTGACGGCATACCCTCATCTTCTCTCCCCATGTGTAGCCGTTGTCGGAGGAAATCATCACAGACGTGCCTGAGTTGCGGCATTGAGGGGTTGCATCCGTGAAATAGCAGTGTATGCGGCCGTCAGGAAGCACAAGTAGGTAGGGTTCCCAGTTGCAGAGGTCGTAGATGTGATGCGGCTCCGACCAGGTGCGTCCGTTGTCCTTGCTGCGGATTGTGCAGAGCCCTGAACCCATGTTCTGCAGATAATGGTCCTGAGCCCGGTAAGAGCATACGGCAAGAATCTCACCGTTCGGAAGCACCGCCGCATCCATGTTCACATAGCGCCTCACGTCCTTTTTTCCGTCTGCCATAATCGGGAACTCTGGCTTGAAAAGCATAACCGGCATGCTCCACTCCTTCAGATCCGGACTTATGCTGCACCAGATGCGCGAGCCGAAACGCCCGCCGTGCCAGAACATTATGTACTCTCCCGAAGCCATTTTCTTGACACGGGGATAGTTCGCGAAATTTTCCTTGGCGACGTCGTCCTTCAATGCCCATTTGTTCGGGAGCACGACATATGTGCTCCTCATCGGCTGGAGACGGCTCCACTGCTCCTCTCCCTCGTGGGAGTTGAGTTCAGGAACCGCCCTTGAGGCGATTTCCGCCGACGTCGTAATTCTGACTCCGCCGGCTTCGGTGTCCTCAGGGAGCAGCGTCGCGTTGCATGACACCGAAAGCATCAGAAATGATGTCGCAAGGACCGATATCATGCGGATTATATTATTAAAAATCATACACATAACTATTTTATAACAAACTGTTATTCGAGATAATCCTTAAGAGACCTTCAAAAAAGAGTTCGAAGGAGGACAAAACACTTTTGGTAAGCCGATTATTCCTTAAGGCAGCGGACTGACATCAGTCGGCCGCGGATGCCCGTACCGCCGGTGGTCATGGCGACGGAGCCGCCGGCCTGTGCATACATCGCCGACGAGTTCTGCCCGGAGGCGCAGCTGCTCCAGTACAGTCCCCAATAGCCCTCATAGGCCAGCGCTCCGGCATCGGCCTTCGCAGAATCGACATATCCGGCGGCCGGGAAATAGTTGGTCGTGACGCCGGTGTTGAAACGGTAGCCATAGTACTGGTCACGTGTGTTCCCGGCAAGCTTGCCGTTGTTGAGTTCCGTCAATGCGTTCAGTTGGCTTGCGTCCGGCACTCGGTAGCCCTCAGGACATGGGTCGTAGGCGGTCTTGACGCCAGGGATGCGAAGACTCTCTGAGACAATGTTGCCAAGAACAGTTCCGGCGTAACTTGAGCCCCAGAGCTCGTTGATGTATGTCTGAAGCCAGTTGCATCCGGAGTTCAGGACATACTGCCGCGACATAGGATGGTTGACGGACCAGCCGATAGAGCCAATCACATTGTCAGCCCGGACAACTGAAAGCGGCATCGCGAAGTTTGCCGCCTGCACACGATTGCTGACATTCAGCGCACGCGGAAACGGATCCTTGCGTCCCCACTGATAGAAGAGTCCGAAAGAGTTACGAACAGTCTCTTCACTGCACTCAGACCTGTCTGCAATGGAAGTGGCGCCGAGATTCCGATCCATGATGCTGAAGTTTCCGACGGAAGTGCGGCACTCGACATCGGAGGTCTCCCCCACCCATATGTGGAACGACCACAGAATTCCGCCTGCGGCATCCTTCAGAGCCACCACAGCATTGCCGGTCATCCCGGTGAGAGGCACGGTCAGCGAAAGTTTGTCACCGTCACGGGCCAAGGCAAGTTCGGAAGCTGCGGGAACCACAGTTCCACGCGCAGAGGTCGCAGAAAGGTCAGTGAGTTCGCAGCCGTACTCCTGCTGCCAGAGGACATCTGCCGACGCAACCATGGCAGCCGCGCCGCCCACAACCGCGTTATCACGGGTGAAACGCTTGCTGAAAGAGCAGTATGGTGTCACGTCAAATGTCACGGAAGCCGTGCCCGGATTCACGACGACGCTGTTCGCTTTTCCGTAATACGGCGTGAGCGGCCTGTACTCAAGAAACGTAATCTCGCCTCCAGTCAGCGACACCGGCTCGCAGTCATAGCTGTAAGTCCGTCCGAAATCGTCGACGAGCGAGACTTCAAAGCCTTCGGGATAGTCCGCTGCAGGGATGCAGAAGATGAATCCCCGGGAATGGAGGTCAAAGACAGAGAGCGAGTGAGGGCTCCACGAAGTCCAGCCGTAGCTGTCGATTGACACGGCCTCGTCAAGCGTCCTTGTCGCAGAAACTGACGAGCCAGAGAAGTCAGAGACTGTCGCGGTCTCAAGGTTCACGACAGCCTCGCCACCGATTGCCTTGCCGTCCTTTGAAGTGAGCCTTATTGATCTTATTTTCATTCCGTTGCGCTGATAGTCGTATGGACGCACGACCACAGCTCCGAAAAGGTTGCTGAACGAAAAGAGGCTCCCCTCAGACCTCGCGACCATAGGCAGTCCGGAAACCGGTATCCCGGAGGAAATCACGCCGTTCCGTTCCAAGTCGCTGAAAAGTCCGCCGGAATATGCCCCGGAAATATCTATGGTGGCAGTTGCCGCGCCGCCCGAAACTCCAAATGACTTCACCGCAGATGAGGGGTAGACGGCATAGCGCGGAGAACCGGCCACCGTGTCCTCTGCAGCAAATATGGCTGTTCCTCCGTCTTCCGAAAGTTCTGAAATCCAATGATCAACGCCATCCGGTTCGTCAGCGCTGAAAAGCTTGATTCTGTCGTCCTTGTTCCATATCACCTTCATATCACCGTTCAGCGATGTCTTTGTCTGAACCCCGGCATCCGCAGAGCAACGGATTTCATTTGACGCAAGTTCACGAACGACGTCAGACCCGACAACTGTCATCCCTGCCCTCGGCTTTCGGTATCTTTCAATCCCTGCAGACTCGATTGTCTCCCACACGACATCCGCCCAACGCGCCGCCCCGGCAGAACTCGGATGAACTCCGTCACCCACCGTTTCAAGCGTCTCCCCGATCATCGCGCACGGAAGTTCATAATGCGCGGCAATTTCCGCAATGGATTCACCGATAACCTTATATGTATCCGTCAGCAGCAGGTCGTTGACAACGCAGACTAGCTTCGTGTCGGGATATTTCTCCATTAGAGTGCGAAGCAAACAGATGTACGCAGTCCGGAACTTATAGCGGTCAAGATCTGCAAGCGGAGCCGTATAGTCAAATTCGCCTATTAAATCCTGAGTCACGCATGGACGGTCATTAGTTCCTCCGGCGACTATGATTATGTCAGGATCGTCAAAGCCATAGCATCTGGTAACAAAATCATACTCATCCAGATCCGGCTTCTCGGGGTCGGGACTTGCGTTTTTCGTGACGCGCGTTCCGCTGTAGGAAATGTTGCGGTCGAGAACGGCGTCCGGCATCAGTCTGTAGACGAGCCGATGCCACCATGTCTGCTCAACTGCTGTCAGCGAGCCTGCAGACCCAGTGAAAGGATAGTATCTGCGATAACCGTCAGGAATCCAGCCCTCAAAAGTGGAGATTGAGTCTCCAATAATTCCAACTCTCACGGAATTGGTCACCCAGGACGGAAGAGACGAGGCCGGCGGCGTGACGACAAGCGTGTCATGTATGGTTTCGGTTTCCTTCACAATTACCTGCTCCGTCACGACTTTCTCGCATGAGAGCGAAAGAACGGCGATGAACGTAAAAAATACGGTTTTTCTGAACATATTCATATTTTCGGAAATATATCTCAAAAAAAATAACTGAACAAAAAAAAATTTCAAACAGCTTCTTATTTGTTATATCGCACTGACAGATAGTTCAATGCCGATTCACGGGAGGAGACGAAAGCCTGCCCGTCGTAGGCGTCCATGGAACCCGAACTCGAAGATGTCGGCCGAAGACGGATGTAGAGTTTCTCCCGTCCAAGCATCGAGCTGTCCTGCGGAAGGTTCACACTTATATATTTGAACCCGGGACACTGCCAGCAGCGCTTCTTGTAGACCACAGTGAAATCCGGCACGGTGTAATCAGCTGCCTTTTTCCATGTCTTGTTGTCAAGCGACCACTCGACTGCCCAATGACGCGGAGCTCCGACAGTTTCCCCAAGTCCGTTCTCGGCGCCGAAATTCACCGAAAGCGGGAAATTAGCGGCTGTCAGCCCTTCCGTGTTCACAGTCACGAGCCACCACTGCTTCGTGGTCCATTTTGAGCAGTACCATGCGGAGCCGTTGCCCTGTATTATCATTCCCGAAGAACGCGTCACCGAGTTCACGTTCCAATGGAGGCTGCCACCGTTGAAGTCATACACACCGTTGCCTCCGGAAGGATTGGCAATCGAGTTCCCTGCCAGCGGGCCGAGGTGCGTCCAGTCCCGCCAGTCGGCCATCATTTCCTGCTTGGTCGTGTTCCAGCGTAGCATCGTGCCTTTAATTGAAGGATCCGTGAGGGGATCGGCGACGGCGGGATAGGTCGAATACATCGTGTATTTGGAATCCACGTTCTTCACGAGAGCCTCGTGAACCTTGTTCATGTATCGGAACTCCGCGAGCATCTCCGAAAATCCGTCCTCGAACCTGTCGGCGATGGCTATTTCGGAGCGCGTCACTGGACGAACCTGATAGCGCGAAAGCGTGCCGACTCCGGTTATGTAGTCGAGGTTCACCCCCTCGGCAAGACGTGCGGCCGCAATGGAGCCGTCCCATTCGAAATTGTCGCATTTCTCATGGACAATCACTCCCGAAACTGCCCCCGAGCCTTCCGGAAGCCCCTTTCCGTCGCGAGCCCATGCGCAACCCACATTTGACAGCAGCCAGGTGGCATCGCCGTGAATGTCACGCAGAGGCATCGGATATTTGTTCATCACGGATGTGTAGCGCAGATCTACAGGCACGAATGGACCCTTGCGAATCGGAATCTCGCAGTCGGTGAGAGTCACGTATGTATAGACATCATCGTCCGTAAGGAACTTGATGCGGCGTTCCTTGCGCGGAAGGTCGCCTGCCGTGCCGGACGCCGTTTCAAGGACATTGGACACAGAGGCTCCGCTCAGTTCATAGCGTACCGGCTCATCTGTTCCTCCGCCCCTGCGAGTGAGCGTCATCCCCTTCAGAAGGAGACGGAGACGGTCAAAGCGTGCCGTGGTGTTGTCTTCGGCGGCCACGAATTCGACGAGCAGTCCGGAGTTTGCGGCCTCATTCTGAATGTATATGACCCTGGAGGAGCGTGTGTCGTCCTTTAATGTTGAGGATATGTTCAGGTTCTCGCCGCCGTTGTTCTCGGAATTGTCGCTTATGACACGGCCTTCCAGCACGAGATTGTCCTCAATCGCGATGCTCCCCTGCCCGGTCAGCATGGATTTAAGCTGTGCAAAGTCAACCGGCTTGAGTGTCTGCGAGATGCCTGTCTGGGCAATGTGCAGAACCGCCTTCATCGACGGGTCCGAACTTGAGGCCACGGTCAGTTCAGCAGTGCGGACAGTCTCGCCGTCGTTTCGGGAAACATTGAATTCAACGGTGCCGGAGTTCATGCGGATTTCGCTAACCCAAGGAGTCTGCGCATTTCCGCAATCTACAGAAAACACGGTTTCAGCCGCCGAGCAGCGCAGCGACGCGGAATGAGTGCCGCCGTCGGCCGCCGCAAGGAAATTGCCGGAAAGGAACTCTATTCCCGTGAACAGCAAGCCTTTCTGGGTGAGTCTGACGATGCGCGACTTCCCTCCGCATGAAATTGTCACCTTTCCGGTCCTGTCAGCGCCGTCGTTCTCTTCAAAGGCGACGACAAGCGCAAAGTCGCCCGTTCCCGACATTCCCTCCGGAAAGCTCAGCCATTCCGAATCCGCCGAGGCCGTCCAGTTCCCGTTTGCAAGGACGTCAATCAGATAGCTTCCGCCGCCGGAAGGCAATGCGGCGGCATCCGCCTTCACTCCGAGCTCGACCGGTGCATCAGGCTGCTTTTCGCAGGAGACAAGCGACAGCAGCGTCGCCGCCGCAAAGAACAATCCAAGGAGCAACCGAAGTAGCAAACTAATATATAATTTCTTCATATTCAACAAAATAATCACAATATCATTGAATCACAGTTTTGAGGAAACGGATGTCCTCAAAGACATTCAAATGTCAAGTTCAACATCAGAAGCCTTTTCCTTTGTTCCCGCCTGCACGAGCCAGAGCGAGACCGCCCGCCCTTTCGAGCCGCCGGTGACATCACAGCGGACATACCGGGCATCCTCCCCATCATTTTCCGAACATACGAAATGAACGGCACCGTTCCCCGAACCGGATCGGGTGTCCGACACAATCCATGCATCGTCCTGAAGACCGTCAGAGACAGTCCATTCCCCGTCGGAAAACACGGAGACCCAGAATTCCTGGGCGTCGGCCGTGATGTTGACCCTCTTTGTGTTCATTCCGAGGTCAATCGAGGTCTCGAAACGCTTTTCGCAGCCTGAGAGCAGGAGCAGCGCGACGGTCATCGCCACAATATATAATTTTCTCATATACAATACTTTATTTTTCACAAAAGCAACATTCACTGTTCATATTCCCTGTTGTCAAGCGCCCCTCCGGAATAGGTAATCTGCTCCGCAGGAATAGGGAGATAGCGGTGGTACGGACGGATGAATCCGGGCAGATACATTCCGTCATTGTAGGCCGATGTGCGTTCATACCATATTCCCCAGCGGACGAGGTCGAACTTCCGCTGAAATTCCCCGAACAGTTCGCGCGCCCTCTCAAGACGGATTTCCTCCATAAACGCCTCGACATTTCCTCCGACTGAAGCAAAGCTGAGCGGTTCCACGCCGGCGCGTGTCCTGGTGATGTTCAGGTACTTGGCCGCCATGTCATAGTCCCCGAGCATAAGGCAGGCCTCGGCCTTCATCAGCAGAGCGTCCGCAAAGCGGAAGAACTTGTAGTTGTTCGAGTCCTGAGTGTAGTACATGCCATAGCACCAGAACTTGTTCCCGAGCCACGGACGGTTATTGGCCTTAGGCGAGACATTGAACCAGCGCGCCTCGGAGCCCTCCGGAAGCCGATCGTTGTCGCCGGAGGCATATCCCTTCCACCTCCACGCAAGGTTGCCGGAACCATTTCTCGAAGACGACGCGCCGTCCGAATAGTCCCCGGAACGGAGATCCGGGCCAGTGTAAGGCAGAACCGTCATGAAATAATAGGTCGTCGGACGCGCAGGAGTCGATATGCGCGCGTCGCTGCCGAGTTCGGGGATGCCGATTCCGTCATAGACGTCGGTGTGCGCAAATTCATCGTCCGAACCCTCCGGTGAGCCGTAGTTATGTGAAGGTGACGCAATCATGGCAATGTTGCCCGTTACCTGAAGGCCATATTCCTCGAATGTATTCGGCAGTTCAAGGATTGATTCCGGGACATATTTCCTCGAAAAAGGAATGTCCGACAGAGGATAGTCCACCCCGAAGGCGGACGGAGAGGCGCTATAGTGTCCGTAGATGTCCTCAAGCACACCGATGACTTTCACGGCCTCGTCCCATTTTTTGTTCCACAGGCAGAATTTCGCGGCAATCATGAGCCCGGCCGCAGCCCCGAGACGGCTCACTGAAGTACCGTCATAGCTGCGCCTCAGTTCAAGGGCCTCAAGCCCGCCGAGAGACTCCGGAAAAAGATAGTGCTCAAGTTCGGCAATCAGGCTGTTCCTCGTGTCGTCCGCAGACATTCTCGGAAGCGAGGCGATGCGCGGGCGGTTCTCGTAGGTCACTTCTTCCGTATAGAAGGGAACGTCACCGAACGTGCAGGTCAGCAAGTAGTAGAAGAACGCGCGGAGCACCACGGCCTCGCCCCGCAGAGGAAGCGCCTCGTCATCGGAGAAACGGCCCCTGGCAACGGAACGGTCTATCGCCGCGAGCATGCCGTTTGCCCTCATGACTCCGAGGTAACTGTACTGCCACACGGAGGAGGCTATCGCAGGCTTGGTCGGCGATATGTCGAGAGTCGCGTCATAGCGCATTGACTGGTTCAGAAGGATGAGGTCTGTCGCGCACTCGGTCGCCTCCCAGAAACCATTCCCGGCAAGCTGGGCGCGTATGGCATTGTAGCAGGCATTCAGTCCCGTGCGCACTTCTGCCGTTGTCGTGTAGTAGTCCTTGGTTTCGCTGTCGCTGATAAGCCTTTCTTTCAAAGAGCAGCCGGTCAGGGCGAATGCAAGCGTCAGCAACACAGGAAGACAAATCCGTTTAATATTGAGAGTAATCCTTTTCATATCATCACCTCCCATTAGAATTTGAGTTCAAGATTGAGGGTGTATGTCCTCGGACGCGGGAACGAGCCGTTGTCGAGACGTCTGACGGTTCCGCTTGTGGATACATCCGGATCGAAGCCGTTATAGCGCTTGAGCAGGAACAGGTTTTCACCGCTCACGCCGACGTTCAGGCTCTTGAACACCTTCGACCAGCGGCTCAGCAGGATATTATAGCTGACTGTGAGCGACTTAAGACGCAGGAACGATGCGTCGTGGACGTAGAAGTCTGACGCGAGGTTGTCCTGATAGCCTGCCGCCGGGATGTTCGAGTCCGGATTGCGGACAGGATGCCAGCAGTCGAGCACATAACGGTACTTGTTGTAGGAACTGCCGGTCGAGCCGAGCCAAAGTTCGGAGAGATTGTACATCTTTCCGCCTATGGAGTATGCGAAATAGAGGTTGACGTTAAGCCGTCCCCAAAGCTTGAAGTTGTTCTGGAAACCGCCGTAGGCCACAGGGTCGGAACTGCCGAGGCAGACGAGGTCGTCCTGATTGAGGTTGCCGTCCCCGTTCACATCGACATAGCGGGCACGGCCGACATTGCTGCCGTTTGCGCCGTCCCGTATGTTGGACACGTATGTCCGCGTATAATTGTTTCGGTCAATCTCGTCCCGGCTGTGCCATACTCCGGCATAGCGGTAGCCCCAAAGGGCGTTGACCGGATAGCCCTTCCGGTAGCCGTAGATGTACTGCGTGCTGCTGCGCGGGTTCATTACTGTCGGCACAACCTCGTCGCCGGCTCCGGAATCTAGAACCATTTGAGAGTTATGCGAAATCGTGAACACTGACGTCCACTCGAAGTTGCTGACCATCACGTTCTTGGTCGTAAGAGAGAGTTCCACACCCATATTCCGGGTGCTGCCCATGTTCGCGAAATAGGTGTTGTAGCCAGTTGTCTGGGCATTGCGGACGCTAAGCAGCAGGTCCGACGTTCTGGAATAGTAGGCGTCCGCCTCAAGCGTCACTCGTGATTTCCATGCGGAGAAGTTGAGCCCCACATTATATGAGTCGGTCGTCTCCCACGTGAGGTACGGATTTGCGAGGCGCGCCGGCATCGTGACCATCAGCTGATTGTCCCCGAACACCCACGAGCTGCGGTCGGTCTGCACCGTGGCCATCGACAGGTAGGACGAAATCGCGTCATTTCCGCTGCGTCCGGCACTCACCCTGAGCGACAGGTCGTTCAGCCAGTAGGCATCGCGCAGGAATTCCTCGTTGGAGATTGACCAGCGGAACGCTCCAGCCGGGAAGAAGCCCCATTTGCGATTGGAGGAGAAGTTGGACGCCCCGTCGGCCCGCGCGGTGAAGGTGAGGTAGTAGCGCCGGCGGTAGTTGTAGTTGACCCTGCCGAGCACTGACATCGTGGTCTTCAGATACCTGTAGGAGCTCGCGGTGTAGCTGCGCGAATTTGCGATTGCCGCCATATTGTTGTAGCCGGCCTCATCGTTCAGGAATCCCGTACCTTTATAGACTGAATTGTCCTGAGTCCTGCGGCTCGCCGTGAACCCGGCAAGGAGTTCGAGGCTGTGGCGTCTGCGGAGCGTCTTCTTCCAGTTCAGAGTGGTCTCGCTGAGAATCTTCTGCTGGTCCCAGTAGGTGCGCTGCGCCGTGCCGCCCGTATGCCTTGCCTCGGCGACCGGCATCCACGACGGCGAGTAGTAGCCTCCGAGGTCATTGTCGCGCGTGAACGAGAATGTGGTGTTGAGCACGAGTCCCTTTCCAAAATCAATCTTGGCCCATGGAACTATGTTGAAGCTCCATTTGTCCGCGTGGTTGTCGATGTTCTTCGCGCTTATGTAGGGATTGTTGAACACGGTGCCGGCGCTTTCCTCGTAGCCGTACTGGTTCCATGTGCTCTCCGTGTCGAGCAGCGGGCTGAGGAATATCGCGGAGTTGGTGTTCGTCCCGCTGATTGCCGCATTGGTGCGGTTGACGTCGTAGAAAGTGAGGTTAAGGCGCGCGCCTATCGTGAGGCGTTTCCCGAGCTTCGTGTCAATGTTTGCACGTCCGGTATAACGGTTATATGACGAGCCGATGACGACTCCCCTGTTGTAGGTATACCCGAACGCTGCCCACACATTTATGCCTTCGGAATGTGCGCTGACCGCCGCGTACTGGTTGTTATAAATCCCTGTCTGCGAAAGCGTCTTCACCCAGTCAGTGCCGCGTCCCATCATTTCGGGGTTATAGTAGGGCCATGCTGAACCCGGTGCCTGCGGCGTGAGGGCGGTAGATGGATATTGGGCGATGCGGACCATGTTCATCCACGTCGCATATTCCGTCGCGTCCATAAGGTCGAGAGTGCCCGCGACATGAGAGAATCCGGTGCTGCTCTTGAGCGTCGCCGTGTATTTCGCGCCCTTCCGAGGCTTCTGTGATGTCGTGACTATGATAACTCCGTTCGCTCCGCGCGAGCCGTATATCGCCGTGGAGCTGACGTCCTTGAGAACCGATATTCCGGTGATGTCGGAAGGATTTATCTCGTTCAGGTCGGACACGGCATCGACAACGCCGTCCACGACAATCAGAGGTTCGTTGCCTGCCGAAATGGACCGCGCCCCGCGAATCTGTATGCTGGTGCTCTCCCCTGCCTCACCGCTTCCGGAGACGATGTCAACACCGGCGATACGGCCCTGAAGCGCCTCCGCGACCGAAGTCACTGGAGCATCTTTCACATCGTCAACATCCACGACCGCCACGGCTCCGGTCAGGTCCTGCTTCTTGGAAGTTCCGTAGCCGATGACGACCGACTGCTCAAGAGCCGTGGTCTCGGAACTCATCCGCACGTCGATGACGGCCCTCCCTGACACGGCCTCAAGCACAGTCCTGAAGCCGAGCGAGGAAAATTCGAGGAAGCCGTCCGCCGGCACGGTGATGGAATATTTTCCGTCGATGTCAGTGACGGTCCCGTTCTTCGGGTCTCCCCTCTGGACGACGCCCACCCCGGGCATGGTCGCGCCGTCGGAATCGCGCACGGTCCCGCTCACCCGGATGTTCTGCCCGACCAATGGAACCGCAAGCATCGCGGCAAGCGCCAGCAATATCAATTTTCTCATATAATTTTTTTGTTTCAGCGCAAAGTTCACTCTTTTCTGCAAAGGGAACAAATCCGGCTCCGCCATATCATCAGAATGGCGGAGCCGGAAACATTATTCTGTATAGTGGGTTGTCCCGGAGATGGTGATGTAGCCGAGCTTGATTGGTCCTTTATCAGCATTGCCACTTGCAATGTCCTGATTGGACAGAACACAATAAGGCTTATAATCAACTTCACCTATTATCCCGCTGTCTTCCAGCAATGACGGGTAGTCGTTTACAGTTGTTTTCTCTTTCTTAGATCCCCCGACAGTCCCACTTATTTGAGAATCAACGACATTTGTCCCAGAGTAAACAGAATAACCGGTACGCTTCATAGAACTTGCATAATTTGCAATCAATGATGCATATATGACTATCGGCTGATTGTTTCCACGATATACAGTCAAGCCCTTGACTTTAGTTCCTGATATGACAAACTTCTGGTAGGCACAGCCAATAATTCCCGCTGCAGAAAAATTATAACCACCTTTGCCAACATTGCCGCTCACGCTGCAATCGGACACGTTAACACTTCCGCCATATCCAACAATTCCTCCGGAAACATTATAACGGCTGCCCTGTCCCAAGTTGTCCTTATCTGTATCATCTACATAACCTATGACAGTTCCATCGCTGGTACAAACGGAGATTTCCGCCATAGAGCCTTTGTACTGTCCGAAAAGAATCCCGGCAATTCCCCCACAGCCTACTTTGTGCGTGTAAGCAGCCGAACCGACCTCTGAAGAGCCGCCGCCACCACACTTTCTCGACGCAGAAATAGTTGCTGCTGCATAATTATGGCTGTCTATTATCTTGAGATAGAATCCCTCGACACATTTGCTCTCATCATCTCCACTGCCATAGACTGGCCCGAGGATTCGCCCCTGAGTCGCAACCGGAGCGGCCCAACCGAGAATGCCACCGACACCGGCGATTCCGGTTGTCCGTGAGGTAAACGACTTTTCATCGACTGTCAGTGACCCCGAATTTTCACAATTTCTGATCGTGACATACCTGTCATTTTCCGGCACGCCGCCCCAAATCCAGCCAACGATTCCGCCGACAGCACAATACTGCATACGGTTACCGGCATTTGTAGCTGTGTTCGTCAAAGAGACAGGCTTGCTGTTCGTACAGCCGCTAATTGTCACTGCGCCCGCGAACGGTTCTGACGCGTCAGAACTTGCACTGCCGAAACTGCCAGTACCATAGTTTTTGCCGACAAGAGCCACAATTCCTCCAGCATAGATATTTGTCGAAGCCGTCAAAGTCGCATTAAAGGCAATCTCGCCATTGTTAGTACAGTTCTCAATCGTGCCGTTCTGCATAGTGCGGCAGATTCCCGCAAGTCCGATGTTTCCGAAATGGGTGTTTATCTTGATTGCAACATCATTCGTACAGTTCTGAATCAATCCGCCGTGAAGCACACCTACAAGAGGGCAGGCTCCCTGATAACCAGGAGAGTCAAGAATAGTTCCCATCGTTCCGGCGACAGTCAGGTTCTTCACCGTGCCTCCGAATACATTCGCGAAAATCGGACGGCGACATGAATTTCCGTTGAAGGTTATCGTCTTTCCATTACCGTTGAATGTTCCTGCCCAAGCCCATACGCTTGCGATGCCATACTGGGCAAGAAGTTCATCATTTAGCTCGAACGAGCCGCCGAGTCTGACTTCCTTCCCACCGTTGCCGTCGTCAAGCAGCCATTTGTCAATGCCTGTATGTGAGAAAGATGTTCCGGTCGGGAGAGAAACCAGAGGGTCACCGCCCGTTGCTTTCACAGAAGAACCGTCTTTAATATAACTTGTTCCGGCATTGACTGTTTCACAAAATGCAAGAAACGCCTCCGGTGTCGTGATTTCGCCGCCGGCGTATGGGGATGCGCTGACCGTCCAGCCTTTCGCGGAGTCAATCGTGGCATCGAAGCGTTTCAATCCGCCCGTCTTGAGGCTGAAGCCGGAGACAGGAACAACTTTCTCAAAGAAATGTTTGTCCGTGACAATCCTGAATGTCAGCGACTCATCGGCAAACGGAAGCGTGCAGAACCATGCGTCCAGTTCAGACAGCTTTACCTCCTCGCTGAAATTCGCTGCAACGACATTCGAAGATGAAGCGACCGTCTTAGCCCCTGTCTTCAAATCCCATGTGAAACTGCCCGTAAGCTCCTTGCCGGAAGAGGCCACGACGGATACTCTCTTTACAACATCTGAAGCCATCTCCTCCGGGCAGCCAACGACCTTGAGGTTCATGAATCCGACTATATATTTCATCGAAATCGTCCCGACCGACAGCTTTCCGTCAACGACATCAGCGGCGGCCGAGCCATACATAAAATCATATTTGCCGTCACACGCCCCATTTGTCGGAGTCTGCACAGCAGGAAGAGTCCGCGTCATCTCAAGGTCCGTCGCCGCAGAGCCATACGGGTAGTAAAAATAAACTGTCCCGGCCGCCGGCTCCGATACGAGTTCGCCCGTGAAATATGCTGTGCCGTCCCCGCCAATCGCCGAGATGCTCATCTGAACATTCTTCTCGTCCGAAGCGCTGTCGTCTGTCTTGCACAAGAACAGCCCGGCCTTGTCATCTACCGCCCACTTTGCCGCGTAGCCTTCTGCATCGCTGCCTTCAATTGTGGTTCTTGTCAACGCTTCGGCCTGCCCCGCGGCAACTGTAATCGTATATTTCCCGGCTTCGGGCTGCGGTTCGGAGAGCTGCTCCTTTGAGCATGAAAGGACGGATGCCAGGGTCATGAGCATTGCCCCGCCCAACATGATATTTAAAAAATTGGTCTTCATGGCTTCAATAGTTTTAGATTGTGAAATGGTCTTCATTCTCGATGAAATCAATTTTTCCGGTCGAGACTCCGTAGCCATCAGTCTTTGACGAGGCGAAACCGTCCTCTACGCTGAAAAGATGCTGCGTCAGCTCAGGGGAGCTGTACCGTGTGGTTAATGTGGTCATTTTCATTGTATTAGTATTTTTAGTTTGTTTCTGTCCGGTCAAAATGTCAAATTCCACCGAAATCGCGGAAAATCACGGATGCAAAATTGAAAAAACATTCACCCTCCGCCGAAAACAAACACACCAAAGAATAAAACAAACGCGCCAGGACGAAAAAAGCCGGAAAATGGAGTGATTTTATGGCTATATTTGCGTCATGCCGCGCTTTTGTGCACTGAAACACGACCATAATATAAAAAGGAATCGACAATTTTATGAAACATACGTCCCTCTTCATGCGCCACATTTTCGTCATCCTGCTGACGACAGTGCTCTGCATCGCGGCCGTCGCCGCACCGCCCAGAAGCATACAGTTCAAGAGGCTGAACACGGACAACAGCCGCCTTTCACACAATTTCACGACATCCGTCGTCAGGGACAGCATCGGATTCGTGTGGATAGGGACGACCAACGGCCTCAACCGCTACGACGGACAGAACGTGCGCCCGTACTATCGTGGAGAACTCGACCTTCCGTCATCGGCGATTCTCGACCTCGCCATTGACCGTCAGGGAAAGATGTGGGTGCACACGGACAACGGGGACGCGGTATATGACCGGAACTCGGACAGATTCATACGCAAGGGCACGGAAATCTTCGAGACGAAGGAGCGGGTCTATCGGGAAAGGCTGAACTACATGATGAAGGAACTCGGCTTCGCGCATCGGCTCACCGGCACCAAGCCGAGAACCATCCACATAGACGAGGACGGCAGGATGTGGCTCGGGACCTCGCACGGAATCTGGATTTACGACTCCTCGGACGGCAGCGTGACGCGGCTTCAGGAGGATGAGAGCGACCCATTCTCACTCTCGGACAACAGGGTGAACGCCATCTGCACCGGAAGCGCCGGCGAAATATGGATTGCGACGGAGACAGGGCTGAACTTCACGAGCACTTTCAGTTCCAAGTTCCGGAAATACACAAAACTCGACGGCATCGGGATGAAGATGAGCTATGTGAACAGCTTCGCAAACGACGGGAAGGGAAAGCTGTGGATTTCGACGGAGAAAGTCGGACTGTTCACCTACTCAATCAAGGACGGAACTTTCAGGCATTACGGCAACCCGGCCCTGCGCAAGAAGATTATGGGAGTGCGATGGTTCCACGACAGGCTGTGGGTTCTGAGCGAGGAGGGATTCCAGATTCTGAACCCGGGAACAGGCACAGTCAGGGATTTCAAGGCAGACAGGACAGGCCGCAGAATCGCGGGAGTAAGGGACATCTGCAACGCCGGGCTGTGCGGACTTATATTCGTGGCCACGGAGAACGGGGTCTATACATTTGACGAAAAGAGCGGAGCGCTTTCCAAAATCGGGACTGTGGGAGATATGTTCGTGGAAAATGTGAATGAGACTTCTGACGGCGAGGTCTGGATGTCCACATATTCCAACGGGGCGATGAGATATTTCCCCGCAGACGGAAGGACACTGAAATTTTCGCACTCCGACGAAGTTCCGGGCAGCATACCTGAGAACAGGATTGTAGCCTCGTTCGAAAGCAGGGACAAGTCTTTGTGGTTCTGCACGTTCGGCAGCGGGATAGCACGATTTGACCCTTCCTGCAACAGTTTCACGGCCTACAACAGCCGGACTCTCGGCAAGGATTTCATCAACGACCTCTGCGTTTCCGTCGTGCAGGACAGCCGGGACAACCTCTGGATAGGCACGAGCCGGGGCATACTCAGATTCGCTCCCTCGGACAAGTCTGTCATCAGTTTCACCCGGAAAGACGGCCTGCTGAACGATGAGAACAGCCAGTTCAGCAGCTACATTTTCCCGAATGACGACATTTTCGTAGGCACGGCAGACGGCATCACGATTTTCAACGCCAACGCCGTGTATGCCGAAACGATGAATTCCCGGATTGTGCTCAGCGATTTCTCCATCGGGGGCCACAGGATGTCCGCCACGCAGCCCGGGTCGCCGCTCTCCCGCAACATTGACCTTACGGATGAAATACGCCTCAAGGCATCGCAGAACAGCTTCCGCTTCGATGTCGCACAACTGAACTCGCACCAGAGCGGGAGCAATGTGGAATACCGCCTGCGCGGATTCACCGACAGCTGGGCAGGAGTCGTAGAAGACGGAAGAATAGAGTTCACGAACATCCCTTCCGGAGACTATATGTTCGAACTGCGCACCGTCAACCCCGCGCTGGGCAGCCCTGTGCAGAAGAGCGTCGCGCTGCACATCGCCACTCCTGCCTATGCATCCTGGTGGGCTGTCCTGCTTTATGTCCTGAGCGGCTCAGCCTGCGTCTCAGCAGTGGGGCTCTATGTACGCAGGAGGATTCTGAAACGCGAGGAAGAACGGCAGGAGACCCGGCGGCAGGAACAGGCCAAGGAACTGCTTGACGAGAAGATGATGTTCCTCTCGAATGTAGTTCACGAAATCAAGACCCCGCTGACCCTAATCAAGTCGCCGCTGAACAACATCCGCCGCTCCCATCCTGACGATGGTGAGATGCTGTCGGACATTCGCATCATCGACAGCACGACATCCTACCTGACATCGCTCTCGAACGAGCTTCTGGAATATATCAGGGTCGAGAGAAAGGGATATATCCTCGAAAAGCGGAGGATTGACCTCGCGGAAAAGGTTCGCGGACTGCTGTTCAACTACAGCGAGACGGCGGCGGAGAGGAAGATTGAACTGTCGTCGGAGATTCCGTCGGAACCGGTGTGGGTCTATGCCGACGATTCGAGCCTTACCAAAATCATCAACAATCTGCTGACCAATGCGTTGAAATACTGTTCTTCGCGGATTGAAGTGAGACTGGGATGTTCACCTGACGCGCATGCTGAGGGGGCTTCCGGCGATGTGACGCCAGACAATGACATCAGTGACATGGGAACGGTCAGGCTTTCTGTGCGCAACGACGGCGAGACCATCAGCGATGAGTGGAAAGAGCGCATCTTCAAGCCGTTCTCGCGCATTGACGGGGTGAAGAAAAACAAAGTTGATGGCATCGGACTCGGCCTCTCGCTGGCCAGCTCGCTTGCACAGATGCAGGAAGGGACGCTGGAACTGGACAACGGCGGAGAACTCACAGAATTTATCCTTGAGCTGCCGGGATGCCCTGCCGAGAAGCCGGAAACCGAAGACGGCTCTCAAGTGTCGGACACCCGCGAGAATGAGCCGAAGGACAGAGAGGAAACCGGCTGCGAAGAAGAGGAATGGGAAGAGAAGCCGTCTCCACAGAGATTCAGCATCGCCGTCGCGGAGGACAGCACGGAACTTAGGGATTACATCGTCTCGCAGCTTTCTCCGGAATATCGGGTCTATAGCGTCGAAAACGGTGCGGCCGCGCTCAAGTGCCTCCACGAGCACAACATAGACCTGCTGATTTCAGACATAGCGATGCCGGAGATGGACGGGATTGAACTGTGCCGGAAAGTTCGCTCGGACGTGGACATTTCACACGTGATGATTATAATAATCAGCGGGATGAACGACCTGTCGAAGAAAATCGAATGTATGCGGAACGGGGCGAACCTCTACATTGAGAAGCCGTTCGACATCTACTATCTCAAGGTCTGCGCCGCCAATCTCCTCGACAAGATGAACCTCACGCGAAAGGCCCTGCGCAACAGCCTGAGTGCCGAGGACGAGGGAGCGGCCTCCCTCAGCAAGACAGACAGGGAATTTCTGCGCAGCGTCGATGAGGTCATTCTCCAGAACTTCTCCGACGCGGCATTCAACGTGGAGAACCTGAAGGATGCCCTGAACATGAGCAAGTCCTCCCTCCTGCGCAAGTTCAACCGCCTGCTCAACACGTCCCCGAACAACTACATCCGCACCAAGCGCCTGCTGATGGCATCCCAGATGTTCGACGAGGGAGCAGACCGGGTCAGCGACGTCTGCTATTCCTGCGG
>ERZ808240.149-NODE-149-length-94350-cov-12.376436_pt1 | contig 94350 bp, 99 predicted proteins | sample MGYA00521084_ERZ808240 | MGnify/ENA primary metagenome ERZ808240 (study PRJEB31516, sample SAMN03275571) | gut metagenome | biome: mammalia-associated habitat; material: feces | host: Papio cynocephalus | place: Kenya | collected 2012-08-06 ...
CCTTTTTTTCTTGTAAACTTGCCGTTTACAGACACGCCAAAAAGCCCTTAGCCATGAGTTGTTACCCACAGCCAAGGGCTTTATGTATACTGCAATGCACACTTGCATAATGGTTAGCGTTTTAGATGATATGGATTATTCCCATTCAATTGTTGCTGGCGGTTTGCTCGTTACGTCGTAGACGATGCGGTTGATATGGTCTACTTCGTTTACGATACGGCTGGAAACTTTGTCGAGGACATCGTACGGGATTCTTGCCCAGTCAGCTGTCATGAAGTCTGTCGTCGTGACGCCGCGCAGTGCCAAAGTATAATCATACGTACGGAAATCGCCCATAACGCCGACAGTACGGTTGCTGGTCAAAACGGCAAAGTACTGGTTGATAGAACGATCTAAGCCGGCATTGGCAATTTCTTCACGGAAAATCGCATCGGCATCGCGGAGAATTTCCAATTTTTCTTTAGTTATTTCACCCATAACACGGATTGCTAAGCCCGGACCTGGGAAAGGCTGACGCCATACGAGGTAATCCGGCAGACCGAGTTCTGCGCCCAGTTCACGTACTTCGTCTTTAAAGAGGTTGCGAAGCGGTTCGATGAGTCCTTTGAAATCGACAACAGCAGGCAAACCGCCTACGTTGTGATGGCTTTTGATAACGGCTGCGTCGCCGGCACCGGATTCGATGACATCCGGATAAATCGTGCCTTGTGCCAAGAAATCTACGGCACCGATTTTACGGCCTTCGTCTTCAAATACACGGATAAATTCTTCACCGATAATTTTACGTTTCCGTTCCGGTTCGCTGACGCCGGCCAATTTGCTGAGGAATCGTTCGGACGCATCGACGCGGATAAAGTTCATGCCGGAGTTTTTGAATGCTGCTTCGACTTCATCGCCTTCGTTTTTGCGCATGAGGCCATGGTCTACAAAAATACAGGTCAGCTGGCTGCCAACGGCTTTGGAAATAAGCGCAGCCGCTACGGAGCTGTCTACGCCGCCTGAAAGTGCCAATACGACTTTGCCGTCGCCGACTGTTTGTTTTATCTGTTCGACGGCTGTTTTGGCATAGTTTGCCATCGTCCAAGACCCGGTACAGCCGCAGACTTCAAAGAGGAAGTTATGAATCATTTCTTTGCCGTGTTCGGAATGCAGTACTTCCGGGTGGTACTGCATAGCATATAATTTTTTAGCCGGATTCTGCATGGCTGCGACAGGGCAGTTATCCGTATGCGCTACGATTTCAAAACCTGCCGGAATCTTGGCAACATAGTCCTGATGGCTCATCCAGACAATTTCTTTTTCCTGCAGTCCTTTAAACAGAGGGGATGCCGTATTGACATCAATTGCCGTCTTGCCAAATTCACGCATGTCGGCATGCTTGACTTCCCCGCCCAAGGTTTGCGCCATGAACTGCATGCCATAGCAAAGGCCCAGTACAGGAATTCCCAAATGGAACACTTCTTCTTCAATCTTAGGTGCGTTGTCTTCATAGACACTGGCCGGGCCACCTGTAAAGATAATGCCCTGCGGCTGTAATTCTTTGATTTTGCTTACGGCTTTGTGATACGGGTATACTTCACAGTATACGTGGTTTTCACGGACACGCCGTGCAATAAGCTGGTTATACTGACCACCAAAATCGACAACAATGACGAGTTCTTTGTTATCCATTTCTTCCTCCTCAAATTGTATAAAGTATCATACAGCAAAGGCTATATGTTGTTGATGATTCTGTTATTATACCATGAATGAGCCCCTAGAAAAAGGGAGAATCAACGATAACCTTTACATTGGGTACACAAAACATAAAAACTGACTACGATACGGCAGGCACACCGAGTATATGCATGCCGCATCATAGTCAGTTCACATCAATTACAATTATTTAGTTTTTTCATCATCTGTACCGTATTCGCGATACAATTCACCAATGATATTGCTTCTGGTAATGATGCCTACAACACGGCGTCCGTCCACAATCGGAATGACTTTTAGGTGTTCGGCTACCATAACGCCGGCGATTTGTTCGACGTCGGCATCCGGTGCGGCAATAATAACGTCTTTGGTCATCATCGCTTTGGCCGTGCAGGCCATCAGTTTTTTAAATCCTTTGTCGTATTCACTGATGCCGTTGTAATAAATGTTGGCACCGAGCAAGTTGACGTAATGAGGGACATGCGGCTTAATTTTTTTATACAGCAGATCCGCGTCTGTAACAATACCTACCAGCTTTTCTTCTTCGTCCACAATGGGAATAGCCGTGATTTTATGTTTGACAAACATGTGTACCAAATCAAACACAGACGTATCCGGGCTTGCTGTAATAAATACTTTTTCCATAATATCCGATGCTGTACGTACTTCCATACTATCAACCCCTTCATGCAGGATATGGTATAACAGCTCTTACAGCATATACTGCAAGCTGTTATATTGAGTATAATGTATAATTGCATTTCTTATATATAGTATTATACATGACACTGCCAAATTCCTGCCGGCATAACGAAAATTTTTATTCTTTTTACCAATGATAGGGTTCGTGACGCTGGATTTTTATAGCCCGGTAAATCTGTTCCAGCAATATCATGCGGATCATTTGATGGGTCAGCGTAATCCGTCCAAACGAAATACGGCTGTCTGCCCGTTTGCACACGGCATCGGACAAGCCAAAGGGGCCGCCGATGATAAAAGACATTTCACTGCAGCCATACAGTGCCAAATCGGCAAATTTAGCCGCCATTTCTTCGGACGAAATGAGTTTGCCCTGTACGTCCAAGACAAACAAATGAGAGCCTGCGCGTACATGCCGCAGCAGTTTTTCGCCTTCTTTGTCCAGTACTTGGCGTTTTTGTGCCGCCGAAGGATTTTCCGGCATTTTTTCCTCAGGCAGTGCCGTAATTTCTACCTGCCCGTACGGGCGCAGGCGTTTGAGAAATTCCTCAATGCCTGCAGTCAAGTATTTTTCTTTGATTTTGCCAATAGTGATAATGTGGTATTTCATTGGTCATCATCCGAATCTGTCTGCGGGCTTTCCTGCAGGACGACATCGGCCGTCTGCTGCGAACCGCCGCGCGTGTACGTAACGGTTACGGTATCGCCGACTTGATGACTGTCCATGGCATGTTGCATGGCTGAGAAATCTTTGACAGCATCATCGCCGATTTTCAAAATAATGTCGCCGTGCTGGATTCCTGCCCGGTCCAGCGGGCCGCCGGCAACGACTTTATAGACATAAATGCCTTCAACATTTAATTTCATGCCAAAGCGTGCTGCCATTTGCTGATCCAAGCCGTACAGTCCCAAATACGGACGGGCCACTTTGCCGTTTTTAATGAGAGATTCCAAAATCGGGCGCGCTGCATTAATCGGAATGGCAAAGCCAAGACCTTCGACGCCTTCTTTGGAAATTTTGGCACTATTGATGCCGATGACTTGTCCGTCTGCATTGACCAAGGCGCCGCCGGAGTTGCCTGGATTGATAGCCGCATCCGTCTGAATCAGCTTCATGCTCTGCCCTTCTGCGCCAATCGTGCGGTTCATCGAGCTGATGACGCCGGCTGTAACGGTTCCTTGAAATTCAAGCCCCAAGGGGTTGCCGATGGCAATAGCCGGTTCACCGACCTGCAGGGAGTCACTGTCACCAAATTCTGCTACAGGCAGGTTATCCATGTTAATTTTAACGACAGCCAAATCTGTTTTTTCATCTCGACCAACGACAGTACCTTCTGTACTCTGGCCATCTGCCAAGGAAACGATAACGGTTTTGCTGTTGCCTACGACGTGGTTATTGGTGGCGATGTAGCCTGCTTTATCAAAAATAATCCCGGAGCCGACACCTTCCCCGACTAATACTTTACGGTTGAAGAAATCTCTATTATAGACTTTTGTCGTAATCCCGACGACTGCCGGGCTGACTTTTTTAGCGGCCTGTACGACAGCTGTATTTCTCGCGTCAGATATTGATTCTGATTTTGCCGGTTCTTTCAGCTGATTGATCGTCCCCTGATAGGAGCCGGAGCCGCGAAAAAATGTATCGTGGATTTTAAATCCGCCAACAGCACCGACAACAATAAGAACCACCGCTACAGCGGCTGTAATGATGTGGCTGCGTTTCATTTGCAATCTCCTCCTTCTTGATAGCGTACTTGTCCATGCTGGCATGCCAGCCTCAGCAGTATATCCTGGCCGACTACTTTGCCGTGCTGGCCTAAAATCGACCGCACTGTATGCAGTGACAGAGCCGGCGTATTGTTTTTTTCACTGCGGTGCGCCAACAGGACACGCATCATGTGCTTGGCCGGCAGCTGTGCCAAAAAAGCAGCTGCCGTCCGGTTGGATAAATGGCCCCAGCGGCTTAGAATACGGTTTTGCAGCGCATAGGGATAGGGGCCGTTCTTGACCATTTCCTCATCATGATTCGCTTCTAAAATCAAAATATCCGCATAAGCGGCTGCTTGTTCTACATCCGGGCTGATATATCCCAAATCCGTAGCCAAGGTAATCTTGCTGTCACCATGGTATACCGTATATCCTACGGGACGGGCCGCATCATGGGATATGGCAAACGGCACGACCTGAATGTCTTTCAGGCCTACGCGCCGCGTCAGCCGGACAAAGCGGTCTGGAAATTCTGCCACTTTCCGTCCCATCGCCTGCCATGTTTCCTGCGTCGTATAGACAGGTATCTGCGTGCGTTTCAGCAATGTTGTAATGCCGTTTACATGGTCTGCATGTTCGTGTGTAATAAAAACTGCATCCAAATCCTGTAAGGAGCTGCCATACTGCTGCAGTCCTTTTTCAATGCGGCGGCAGCTAATGCCGGCATCTATGAGAATATGCGTATTGCCGCAGCGGATATAGGCGGCATTGCCTTTACTGCCGCTGGCAAGCATGCTGACCAGACAGTCCTTGTGGCGTGCTTCTCCTCCCAGATTGGGAATATCCGCCGGCCCGGTTGTTGGCTTTGTCCAGGCAGCACAGCCTGCTTGTCTGCGTGCCTTGCCAATCGATTGGGCCAGTTGCTGCAGCTGAAATTCGCTTTCCGTCATCCCATGTCATCCTTTCAAACCGGTGTATACCTTGGTGATTACGATATTATAGCATATTTAGCGCAAAAAAAAACCATCGCCCCGGAATTTCTTCCAACGATGGTTTCATGGTGGGCCTAGGTGGACTCGAACCACCGACCTCACGCTTATCAGGCGTGCGCTCTAACCAGCTGAGCTATAGGCCCATGTCAATGACTTGCTTAGTATATCATATCTCAAGCATTTGTCAAGAAAAAAGATTGGTGGGCCTAGGTGGACTCGAACCACCGACCTCACGCTTATCAGGCGTGCGCTCTAACCAGCTGAGCTATAGGCCCATCTCTTAACGACTTGCTTAGTATACCACATCTATAGGAAGTGTCAAGAATATTTTATAAATTCTCTGAAAATTCTCTAAAAATATTTTCTGTCCACTGCCGCCGCATCTGCTGTCAACAAAAAAACTGCAGCAAAAGGAAGATGTTTGCTTCCCTTTGCCACAGCCCTTGTATGATACCTAGTGCATGCATCGGTTGCTGCATGACAGACAAATGCCGTATATGGCAGTCTTATTGGTACTGATCTATCAGCTTTTGGAATGCCGTAAAGGAACGGCGAATCATATCCGGATCTACGCAGTAGGAAACACGGACATAGCCGGGGCAGCCAAAGCTGTCAGCCGGGACAATAAGCAGATTCAGTTTTTTTGCTTTTTCTGAAAACGCATTGGCATCCGGTTCCGGTGATTTGACAAACAGGTAAAATGCACCGCTCGGATATACGCATTCATAGCCCATTTCTTTTAAACCATTATATAAGAGTTTCCGGTTGGCATCATATATGTTGACATCGGAAAGCTGTCCCAGGCATTTGAGGACGACATCCTGAAATAAATGGGGCGCGCAGACAAATCCCATAGACCGTCCGGCACCGCAGACAGCCGTGTATATGTCACGCGCGTTCGCTGCGCAGTCCGGTACTAAGATATAACCGATACGTTCTCCCGGGAGTGATAAGGATTTGCTGTACGAATAGCAAATAACCGTGTTGGCATACAATTTGGGGACATATAAAATAGGCAATCCATCGTATATAATTTCACGATACGGTTCATCCGAAATCAGATAAATGGGATGACCGATTTCTTCTGATTTTTTCGTAAGCAGGGCAGCTAATTGGGTATACGTATCTGCCGAGTATACCGTCCCTGCCGGATTGTTTGGCGAATTGATGATCACAGCCCGTGTATGCGGCGTAATGGCCTGTTCCATGGCTTCCATAGAAATTTGGAAATGCTGTGTATCCGGCGGCAAAATCACTTCCTGTGCGCCGGCATTATGAATAAATACGGTATATTCCGGGAAAAACGGCGCAACCAAAATGACTTCGTCCTGCGGCGTTTCTACCAACGCTTTTAAGGTAATGGTAAGTGAAGCTGCTGCGCCGCACGTCATATAAAAATTATCGGCCTGTACGCCGGCATCATACGTTTTATTCATATAATCAGCCAGTCCCTGCCGTACAGCCGTATCACCGGATGCTGCTGTATAGCCATGAATGGCTGCGGATTCCCGCGTTTCCAAAATTTCATGGATTGCCTCTTTGACACACGGCGGTGCCGGTACGGTTGGATTGCCGATACTAAAATCAAACACATTTTCCGGTCCTACGATGCGCGCCTGCTCTTGTCCATACGCAAACAAGTCACGAATAACCGAAGCCTGTGAGCCTAATGCGTACATTTCTTTTGATGCCATATCTATCAACTCCCTTTATATAATATATTCATATTATACCACAACTCGCATAAAATTACGGCATGATTCGTTTTATTTTCAGCAGATATCCCGTACATTTTGGGGCGGCATATTGACATCTCTCTGTTTTATTTATACAATGATGATTGTTCTCATAGAAGGAGAGGTATTCCTGTAACGAAAGGAAGCTACTATGAGAGAAACAGGAGAAATTATTTTTGATTGTCTGTACTTATGCGGCGTAATAGCTCTCGGCATTACGATGATTCGCCAAGCACCCAAAGGGACATTTCGTCTGTTTGGCATGATGGCCGTCATACTGGTGCTGGGCGATGCGTTTCATTTAGTGCCGCGGATGTACGCACTGGCAGCGACAGGCAGTTTTATTGGCTTTGCCGTGCCGCTGGGAATCGGTAAATGGATTACGTCCATTACGATGACTGTATTTTATGTTATTCTGTATGAAGTATGGCGCAAACGCTATGCCGTTACCGAAAAGACACTGTGGACGTATCTGGTCTATGGGCTGGCCGCCTGCCGCATCCTCCTCTGCTTTTTTCCGCAGAACCAATGGTTTGCAGCCGCGCCGGACGTATCCTGGGGCATATACCGCAATATTCCCTTTGCGCTTCTCGGGCTGATAGACATCGTGTTGTTTTTCCGCTCTGCATGGCATCAAGACCGCCCGTTCCGCTGGCTTTGGCTGACGATTGTCATTAGCTTTGCCATGTATATTCCCGTCGTGCTTTGGGCTCATAGCATGCCCGCTATCGGACTGCTGATGATTCCCAAAACCTGTGCCTACGTTTGGACTATTCTCATCGGATACCAAGCAATGAAAAAAGAACTGCATGCATAATACGCACCATGGGGGCTGCCGCATAAAGTGACAGTCCCCTTTGGCATGCCGTTTTTAGCTTATCGCCTGCCGCATAGGCACCGCCCGGTCTGCCGAAAGCCAGATGGAAATTGAAAATTGCCATTTCCTATGTCATAATAGAATGTATCATTTCATAAGGAGGGCTTTTTTATGAAAAAATTAAATCCCTATGTCTATCTCTTTACGGTAGGGCATTTTTCTGTCGATTGGGCGCAAGGTGCCATTCCGGCCTTACTTCCTTATTTCATTTCGTCCTGCCATTTAAACTATCAGGATGCGGCCACGCTGATTTTTGCCAACATGCTCTTATCCTCTGTATCCCAGCCTATTTTCGGCTATTATTCTGATAAAATTTCCAAGCCTTGGTTTGTACCACTGGGTCCTGTGCTTTGCGGGCTTTGCATCACGATTCTAGGGTTTACTGATAATTATTGGCTTATCTTCCTATGTTCCATGTTCAGCGGTTTTGGGTCTTCTATTTATCATCCGGAAGCGGCCCGTATGGTCAACAAAATTTCCGGCTCTCTCAAAGGCCAGGCCATGGGAAGTTTTTCTGTCGGCGGCAATGCCGGTTTTGCCATCGGACCGATGGTTGCCGGTTTTTGTGCCTATGTATTTCATAGCTACGGCCTGATTATTTTCGGTATTGTCAATGTATGTATTGCCGTATTGTTATACCATCGCATTCCCCGCGTACTGCAGCAAATACAGCAGGCTGACACAGAAGAAAGCAAACAGCACCTTCATACAGGAGAAACCAATGACTGGAAATCCTTCAGCAAATTAACCGTTGTCATCTTTGTGCGTTCTATTGGCTTTACGATCTGTAATGCCTTTATTCCTATTTATTGGATTCATGTGCTGCATGCTTCGCCTTCGCAGGGCAGTCTGGCTTTATCCATTCTCTTTTCCATGGGCGTTGTCATTACGTTTATCGGCGGGCTTTTGTCAGACCGCTTCGGCTTCCTCAAAGTAATGCGCGGCTCTATGTGTCTCATGGTTCCGGCTATGTTTATCTTTGTCAACAGTACTAACATTTGGCTGTCTACGTTATTGCTCCTGCCCGTTGCCTTTTCCTTATTTGCCGCATACAGTCCTATTGTTATCTTAGGGCAAACCTTTCTCAGTAAAAATATCGGTCTGGCTTCCGGCGTAACGCTAGGACTCAGTACGACTATCGGCGGTTTATGTTCCCCCCTGGTCGGCTGGGCTGCAGACCAATGGGGCATTTCCACGGCTCTGCAAATTCTTTGGATTAGTGCTGTCTTTGGTGCTGTTTTCTCCTTCCTCACGCCGCAGCCGAAAGCTTGGAAAACGCAGCAGCCAACGGGAAAATAATATAAATTTCTCGTCAAACAGCCTAATTTGTGCTATGATATGAAAAGAATTTTCAATATATTAGTATTAGGAGGTTGTTGGATGGCAGCTGATTCTCTAGAAAAAAAGCGGCACCATGAGCTGGATACGGTTTCTCTCATGATACGCATATACTGCCGCGGCAAACATCATACACAGCACGGTCTCTGTCCCGCTTGCCAAAGCCTGGCTGACTATGTAAGCCAGCGCACACAGCACTGCCCGCATATGGCAGACAAGACATTTTGCAGTGCCTGCCAAACCCATTGCTATGCACCGGAAAAACGGCGGCAAATACAAGAAGTCATGCGCTACAGCGGGCCGCGGATGCTTTTTTATGCACCCCGGCTTGCCATATACCATTTGTATATTCAGCTGAAAAGCAAGTTCACATCGTAATATCGGTGTATTGAAAACGTTTTTAGTTTTTGGTTTGTAGTGTAAAGAAAAGGAATCGTACTGCAGCATACGATCCATGTAAAACCGTATAGAAAAATGAGCTGTAACAAAATGGATTATTCTCATTTTGTTACAGCTCATTTTTTGTTTGCCGGAGCAACACGTATCCAACGCGATGCCGTATGCTGCAAATGTGTTAATGCAGTCCTAATTTATAAATACGGTTGGCATTGTTAAAGAAAACGTCCGGCCAGTAGTGTTCCGGAATAAAGGCTTTGACAAAGGTAACATATTCTCCCAAATTTGCCAGCGGCCAATCGGTGCCAAACATGACGCTGTCATAGCGATTGAGATAGCACAGCCAGTCACGCAGCATGTTGATATAGCCTTTTTGCGAGTTCAAAAACGCCTTCATATCATAAATGCGTCCTTCCAGCAGGCCGGACAAATCAACGGCTACATTATGATTTTTTTCCAAGACGGCAATGGCATCCTGCAAAAACGGATTGCCAATATGGCACATGACAAACTGCACGTCCGGGAATTTTACTGCCGCTTCATCCAGTGTCAGGGGATGGCTGTATTTGAGCAGTGCATTGGTCGTAGCCGTCAAGCCCGTATGAATGGCAACAGGCTTCTTATATTTCCGTGCCAGCTCATAGACCGGGTCGTAGCGGGAATCCGATACATAGTAGTGGTTGTATCCCGGATACAGCTTGATGCCGCAGCATTGTTTGCGTTTCAAGTTTTCTTCAATAAGCGGCAGGGATTCTTCAATGTGTTCATTGCTGTATGCACTGTCCAGCCCGATACAGTAGCTCAAATAGTCCGGATAGACATGAACTGCCGGGTCCAAGGTCTTGTTGCTCATGACGATACCGTACACATAATGAAATTTTTTATACGATTCCCGTAAATTTTCTTCTGTATTGACATGTCCCGCTGCAATCGCAATGCGGTCAAATCCTTCATAATCACATAAATGGAAATGGCTGTCAATAATTCGTAATGGTGTTCCCTTCATTTGCTTTCATCTCTAATCTTCTAGTGCTGTTTCCAAGGCAATGTGAATCATATCATCAAAGGATGTCTGCCGTTCTTCCGGCGTGCAGGCTGCTTTGGTTACCAAATGGTCGCTAACCGTAAATATGCCCAGTGCTTGGGCGCCGTATTTGGCAGCTAAGACATATAATCCTGCCGTTTCCATTTCTACAGCCATAATGCCGTAAGCAGTCAGTTTGTCATTGTCGATTTCGTCATCATAAAAGCGGTCTACGGATACGATATTGCCGACGCGGACCGGTATCTTTTGGGCTAATGCTTTTTCATAGGCTGTACGCAGCAGCGTAAAATCAGCCAGCGGAGCGTAATTAATCGCGCCGCCGAAAATATTGCGGATAATAGAGGAGTCTGTCGTGGCACCTTGGGCAATAATGACGTCGCGCAGCTGAATATCTTTGCGCATGGCGCCGCAGGTACCTACGCGAATCAATTTTTTTACACCGTAATCACGCATTAATTCCGTTGCATAAATAGAAATAGACGGAATCCCCATTCCGGTTCCCTGCACGGAAATGCGCTTGCCTTTATAGGTTCCGGTATAACCCAATATACCGCGAATATGGTTGTAACATACGGGATTATCTAAACAGGTTTCTGCAATATATTTAGCGCGCAGCGGATCGCCGGGCAGCAAAATGCGGTCGGCAATATCGCCCTGCTTCGCTTCAATGTGTAAGCTCATGACATGAATCCTCCTTGTATTGTATATATATGGAGTATTATATCACACTCTTTCCGCTTGCGTGAATAGCCGCTGCAACGTTTGTTTATCAATTTTTCCGCTTTCATTTTTGGGAAGACTGTCTAAAACGACACAGGTTTTGGGAATTTCATATTCCTGCAAATACGGACGCAGCCCTTTCCAAAGCTTCGTTCGGTCTATGGAATGCCTTGCGCCGCCAAGCACTGCCATAAGACAGTCTGCATACGCGCCATGCGCCACAAAGACGGCAGCCTCCCGGACGGACAAGTGCGTACATATGGCTTGTTCGATACGATACGTTGATATATGCCTGCCATTGACATTGCATCTGTCACCGCTGCGGCCTAAAAAATAAAGATTTCCTGCCGCATCCATGCGTCCTCTGTCATGGAGTGAAAAAGGCACCGTAATTCCCAGCACATGGTACGGTGTCGTTACCAAAATCTCCTCGTCCTTCCCAATAGACAGAGATACACCGGGAAATGGCTTGCCTACACAGCTCGTATCAGCCGTCATATTTTTATCTGTAATATACGTGATGTAATTGAGTTCACTGGCACCATAGTACAATATAATTTCACTTTGCGGAAATATCTGCTGCAGCTGCTGCGCCTGTGGCCTGCCCAGAGCTTGTGAACCGCTAATAATACGCGTTACCTTTTTATACGTATGGCCAGCTGTCTGCGGCAGCAGCTGTAATTTGGCAGGAATCAAATACACGGCATTGGCCTGATGCGATTCCAGCAGCGCAAGCCATGTTTTCGGATGGAAGGAATCCGCGCCGATAATGGTACCGCCGGCTGCCAGTACGCCAAGGTACAAATTTAAATTACCCGTAAATGCCAAACTGCCCTGACAAAATAGAATCGTTTTATTCGTAATGCCAAAAACGGCATTCTGCACAGGGAAAAAATCAGCCCAGCTGGCGTAATCCCGCCAAAGGATTTTGCTCGGTCCCGTCGTACCGGAAGTCATGACACCCATGCAGGCAGTAAGCGGCACGTTCATGGCTTTGGGCAGCTGCACGGCACCAGCCGCTGTCGCCATGACAGGCACTGCCGTACTGCCGCTGTACGCCAAAAACCGGCAAAGCTGGTCAGCAATGGGCGAACTGCTGATAACATGAACGGCTTCATCAGACGCTATGTTCTTTCTTATTGCCGCCGCCTTTTGCCAAAGCCCGCCATACGTATACGTTTCTGTTTCTGTAATGAGTGCTGTTTTATCAGCAGGCTGTTTTTGCAGCATATCTATATATTGCATACTTTGTTTTTCCTTTATCATCGAGAATACTACACCCGTTCCACCAGCAGCGCACAGCCCAAGCCGCCGGCACCGGCAATACTGCAGCATGCCAGCGTTCCTTGGGTTTGCTGCAGGGCTTTCAGCGCATGCAGTACCAGCATCGCGCCAGTCGCGCCATAGGGATGCCCGTATGCCAAGGCGCCGCCGAGTATGTTGTATCGTTCCACACATTGCGGATACGCTCTGGCAAAAAGCTCATCAATAACGGCAAAGGCTTCATTGACTTCAAAAACATCTATATTGGCTGCTGTCATTTGATATTGCCGCAGCAGCTTTTCAATACTTTGCACCGCTCCGATTGGACTTTTCAAGGGATGGGTTCCGACAGCACAGGCCCCTTTGATTTTTCCCCAAGGACGCCAGCCATATTGTTTGCAGCATGCTTCGGAACAGACGATGAGCATCGCCGCGCCATCGTGCGTCAAACACGTATTGGCTGCCGTCAAAACCTGTCCCTGCGGCAGTATGCACGGCAGCCGGTCCAGTAATTTTTGACTCATATGCCGGCGAATCCCTTCATCGCTTTGGCTGCCGCATACACTCACTTGTATACTGCGCAGCACGCCTTCCTGCTCAGCCTGGTACGCCAGCCGATGACTCCGCAGCACCCACGTATCCAACTCTTCGCGGCGGATATGTGCATTGCGTGCTACAGCTTCTGCACTTTTCGGCATGATGTGTTCATCCCAGCATCCCGGCATAAACTGTGCCGTCATGTATCTGTCCTGTTTTCCCGTATACGCCGGATGATTGGGATGGTGGCTGCGGACAGGCTGCGTCGAAACACTTTCAAAGCCGCCGGCAATGCATAGCTGTTCCTGCCCGCAGGCAATTTTGGCACTGGCCGCGGCAATGCTCTCCAGCCCGCTGCAGCACTGCATATCTATGGTATAAGCCGGTATGGTTTCAGCCATGCCAGCCTGCAGCGCCATGAGACGCGTTATATTGCCGCCGCCTCCTACGGCATTGCCGCAGACAATACTGTCAATCGCGCTTTCCGGTACATGATACGTTTGGATAAGACGTTGCAATACGCTGGCTCCCAGTACGTCTGCCGGGACATGACGGTACATGCCGTTATACACACCGATATAACTGCGCAGCCCTCCTACAATATAGACATCTTGGTTCATGCCAACTGTCCAAAAATTTTATAAATAGGCCGTGCCAGTGCCGCAGCGGCAATACATTTGACAATATCCAAGGGAATAAACGGTAAAACGCCGCTCACAACGGCAGCTTCCCACGGCATGCCTGTTACCAGTTTCAGTTGAACGACGCCCAGCAAATAAATGCTGGGAATCCCTAAAACAACAGCGACAGCAGCAAACCGTTTAAAATCATAGTGTGTCCCCTTCAGCCAGGCAATCAGGCCAACAGCCACGACATATCCCCAAATATAGCCGCCTGTTGGGCCGAACATTTTCCCCGGTCCTGCCGTACCGCCTGTAAATACGGGGACGCCGATTAAGCCAATACCGATATATACCAGCATTGTCAGGCAGGCCTGCTTCGGCGGCAGTAAAAAAGCAACCAAATTGACTACCAGCGTTTGCAGCGCAATCGGCGACTGTGAAAATGGAATCGGAATAATAATATAGGCAGAAATACAGTTTAAGGCAATTAATAGTGCCAGCCGTGTTAACATTTCCGTCTTTGCCATAGTCGTTTTTCTTTCTTTTTTCATCCTATACACCTCATGTTGTTCGTATTTGAATCGTGAAAACCTGATGGTCTCGTACATATCCATCCCATCGCCCTGCCTCTTGCACAACCGTTACGGTATCATCAGCATACACAGGAGCATGAAAAGACGTTTTCCAATGAAGCGAAGAAACGGCAAGCGTCTGCTGTATATACCATAAGATACATAATCCGGGAACGATAGGATGCTCACCGTGGTGAATCGGATTGCTGTCACCGCTTTGGTCAAGGTACTCTTGTATTTCTTCCTTGGAAAATGCATGCGAAACGATACGCACCTGTTCCGTTTGAAGCTGTGCCGCCGCAGTATGTGCCTTGGGAGATTTTTCCTTGGGCTGGCATACTACACACTGCATTTGCTGACATATACAGCCATTCTCATTGGTTCCTTGTATCGTAATACGGCGGCAGGAATGGCGTATAGGGGCCATTTGGGAAACGAAGTGACTCGCCTGCCCGCTTATGTCAATCCGCACCGTGCCGATACGCCAACCATAAAACAACGCTTGATTGCACTTGGCTAATTCCCGAATCATGGACATCATCAGTTTCACCTCCCTGTCTAGGTACGATGGCATTATAGCAAATCCCTGTTTATTTAGTCAACCTATTTTTAGTCGTCAATACGGTTAACATTTATACTTCTGCATGTATCGTGATGCTTTTCACATATATAGCTAATATTTTATTTAGAATTATTCTTATTCAGAAAGGTTTGATTACAAAATATTAACTAGTAAGTAGGTTTTAGCGTCTTGTATGCCTTTTTTATCTCAACAAGCCCTTAATATGAATATTTAGCATGAGAAATATTCTTTTTCCCCTTGCATTTCTTTGTGAAAAAATGTACTATATAGACATCGAGATTGTGAAATTTAGAACGCTCGACAATAAAGCATATTTTAATGGACCAATGCTTTTATTTAGTTATTGATTCAGCATACCGGCAGTGGTTTCAAATGCCGAATTTGAATGTATATTTCTTGTAATACTGCTTCATTGTTCTTGCAATTTGCAGGAAAAGTTTGTACCATTATAAGTAAAGATATATCGTTGTTATTTTCTTTACGCATATTGTACATGACAATGACGCGTGTATCTTCCAGGCATTGAAATGGGTATGTCTGTATCTTCGTGAATGATGTTACATTCACATCTATGCGTATTTTAAATTTTTTGAAGGAGTGATTTCCGTGAAAGAAGTTGTTATCGTAAGTGCATGCCGTACTGCTATTGGTAAATTCGGCGGTGGTTTGAAAGACGTTCCGGCTACAGAATTAGGTGCTGTTGTTATCAAAGAAGCTATCAAACGTGCTGGCATTGATGCTAAAATCGTTGATGAAGTTGTTATGGGCAACGTTTTACAGGCATCCTTGGGTCAGAACCCAGCCCGTCAGGCTATGATTAAAGCTGGTATGCCTATCGAAACACCGGCTATGACGATTAATAAAGTTTGCGGTTCCGGTCTTCGCTGCGTATCCTTGGCAGCTCAGCTCATCAAAGCTGGCGACGCTGACGTAGTTGTTGCAGGCGGTATGGAAAACATGTCTGCTGCTCCATATGCTATTCCTAAAGCTCGTTACGGCTATCGCATGGGCGACGGCAAATTAATCGACTGCATGATCAAAGATGGTCTTTGGGATGCATTCAACGATTATCATATGGGCATCACAGCTGAAAACGTTGCTGAAAAATTCGGCGTAACTCGTGAAGACCAGGATAAACTCGGCGTTCGTTCTCAGGTTAGAGCCTGCGAAGCTATTAAGAGCGGTGCTTTCAAATCTCAGATCGTTCCTGTAACAGTTCATGGCCGCAAAGGCGATACTATTTTTGATACAGATGAATTCCCGCGTGAAGGTTCCACATTGGAAGGTCTCGCTAAATTGAAACCAGCCTTCAAAAAAGGCGGTACAGTAACAGCTGGCAACGCTTCCGGTATCAACGACGGCGCTGCTGCATTCGTAGTTATGTCTGCTGACAAAGCAAAAGAACTCGGCCTCAAACCGATGGCTAAAATCGTAAGCTATGCATCTGCTGGCGTAGATCCTTCCATCATGGGTACTGGCCCTGTTCCTTCTTCCCGTAAAGCATTGGCTAAAGCTAACCTCGAAGTCAAAGACCTCGACCTCGTTGAAGCTAACGAAGCTTTCGCAGCTCAGGCTGTATATTGCTGCCGTGAACTCGGTTTCGATATGGACAAAGTCAACATCCACGGCGGTGCTATCGCCCTCGGTCATCCTATCGGAGCTTCCGGCGCTCGTATCCTCGTTACACTTCTCTATGGCTTGAAAGAAGTTGGCGGTAAATACGGCTTAGCTACACTCTGCATCGGCGGCGGCCAAGGCACAGCTTGCATCGTAGAAAACATCGACTAATTCCAACAGTCTAACATATGAAGGAAACTGTCACATTCGTGTGGCAGTTTCTTTTATTATGCCCTTTTTTGCCTGTACATCATTTCGTACCCCTAGAAAGAATGCCGGTTTTCTGCGTATTGCTGCTCCATTATGAAAACTGCTTTTTAGTATATCCAATTAGAATAGATTTCGTTATTTTAGTTCTATTTTTATATAAAAAATTAAAGCAAAAGTATTTAATTTTTCTTACAAAAATGATAGAATTAACTAGCAAAAAATATAAGCACTAAATAAAAAAACATGATATGAAAGAAGGACTGATAATGAAAACTACCCGTCGTAAAATGTCTTTAGTGCAGCTCACGTTTGTTACTGCTGCCAATATGTTAGGTGCCGGCATTATTATGCTGCCAACCAAACTTGCCGAAGTCGGTACTATCTCCATTATTTCCTGGATTATTACATCCTTCGGCTCTCTAGCCCTGGCCATGACGTTTGCCCGATGCGGCATGTTTACAACGAAACCTGGCGGAATGGGCGGTTATTCCGAATACGCCTTTGGGCGAATAGGACATTTTATGGCAAATTATGCCTATGCTGTTTCTATCGTTATTGCAAATGTGGCGATTGCTATTTCAGCAGTCGGATACGGTGCCGGTTTTCTTGGCACATCCTTTTCGCCACTGCAAACATGTTTATATACAATGGCACTGCTTTGGATTGCTGCCGCTTTAAATTTCAGCGGGTCACGGTATTCCGGCAAACTCAGTACTATCACGATTTGGGGTGCTATTATTCCTGTTTTAGGCATCTCCCTCATCGGCTGGTATTGGTTTGATGCATCCATTTGGACGGCATCATGGAATCCGGGAAATGTCGGATTTTCTGATGCTGTAGGCAATTCGATTGCCCTGACGCTTTGGTCTTTCTTAGGCTTGGAATCGGCAGCCGTCAATATGGATGCTGTAGAAAATCCCCGTCGTTCTGTTCCAATTGCAACCTTTGTCAGCACGCTGGGCGTAGCCGTCATCTATGTGGCTTCAACCAACGTCATTGCCGGCGTCGTTCCCAATGCAGAAATCCTCAGCTCCAGTGCTCCCTTTGGTCTGGCATTTTCGTATATGCTAGGTTCTACGGCAGGAAAAATCGTCATGGGACTGATGGTATTTTCCTGTGCAGGCTCCCTGCTTTCCTGGCAGTTTACCTTGGCCCGCGTATTCAAAACAAGTGCGCAGCGCGGCTTATTTCCGAAAGTATTTGCCAAAGTTACGGATGCCGACGTACCTGTAAAAGGCATGATTGTTATCCTCATTATGCAGAGCATTTTGGCGTTGATGACGATCAGCCCTACATTAGCAGCCCAATTTGAATTGTTGGCTAATTTGGCTGTCGTAACAAATGTCATTCCCTATATTCTTTGCGCTGCTGCGCTGAAATCTATTTTGACTAAAGAACATATCCCCAATGAAGTCTGCAACCGTAATTCGTCTATTTTCTTAGCCGGCGTATCTATTATTTATTGTATTTACGCCTTAACGACGACAGACGGCGTTACCTTCTTCAGCGGCTGTCTGGCAGCTTTTGCCGGCTGGCTCATCTACATGGTTCGCTTCAATATTATGAAGCAGCCCATGCTGCAGGAACAATCTAAATAGTCATAACGATGCAAAAAAAGCTTGCCTTTAACGGCAAGCTTTTTACATATATGCAGTTTTAAATGACAGAAACGTTACCAGGCAGCCGGCAGCATACCGCAAATACTCAGCACAGCATAGACACCTGCGCTCAGAAACACAGCCACTACCAGTCCCTGCATGATAGGATGCGCTGTCCAGCCGCATTTCCATATCGGTTTTTGGTCTCCATGCCTTCGGGCACTGCGCAGCATGACAACGGGCAGTATCGACATGATGATGCCGCCAAAAGTCCCTGCACTGAAAATAGCATTGACAAAGCTGACCAAACCGCTGTATGCCAAGATAAACGGCGGCACGGCAATCGCAATCAGACAGCATGCACGGTTTTTTATATCCGTTTCCGACTTAAATCCCAATCGATCTACCATATTGGTCAAAAAGCTTTCTGCAATAGCCCAATAGGACGTCAGCATCGCACAAAAAGCGAATAAATTGACGACAATAAAGAAAATTTGATGTCCTAACGCCTTGCCCCACGCCAGAGAAGCAACTTCTGTAATTTCTTCTGCCGGCAGCATCAAAAAGACGGCAAAGGGCACGACTGCCAAAATAACCAGTGAAATAAGAAACGCTGCGGCAATAGACGGCACGATTTGCTGCGGCCGATGAGACAGTCCCCGCGATAATTCTGGTACGATATACTGTACGGCATAGCAGAAAACCGTAATATTAAACACAGGAACCGCATAGGTCCAGTTGGCATAGAGAATATCGGATACAGGGACCTTTGCTGACAAAAAAGAGCCGCCTACCAATAAAATCAGCAATACTACCATGCCGCTGCTCAAAAATTTTTCTGCGATTCCTGTCGCTTTCAGCCCCAGCCAGACAATGACCGTCGCCGGAACAGCAAACAGTAAGCTTCCTATTTGAACAGAAATTCCAAATAACTCACTCAAAATTTTGCCGCAGCCACTCGTATACGCAATTAAACTGCAAAACGATGTCGCTCCAACAGAAAAAAATATGACCCATGAGCCCGCCTTTCCGATATACCGCTGTGCCAGCCCTGAAAGCTGCATCGGCTCTTTTGTACGCATGGTCGTTTCTACGACATACAGCATAGAAACAAAGGAAAAGACGCCGGCTATCACAAGCCATATCAATAATACAGGCCATCCGGCACTGCGGGACGCATATGCCAATCCTAACACGCCGGAGCCGATGGTAGACCCGACAACAAGCATCGTAGCCTCCCAAAACGTAAGACGATGAATCTTGAGCGCCGCTTCTTTTTGGGCAGCACCCACTGTGACTTTGTCCAACTCGTTCACATATTCCATGACAAGAAAACACCCTTTCTGTGTAATATGTTACATGATGTCAGCATTCGTCTTATTATATACTAGTTGCCCCAAATGTGCAATAAAGATACTCTTTCCATTCCTACATACGGATATATGCCTATCGTATAAAACAGAAACGGCCCAGCATACTGTACTATATGCTGAGCCATTCCTGTTTTATATAGATAATATTACTGTTACACCTGTTCCAATGCTTGGGCCAAATCAGCGATAATATCTTCTGCATCTTCCAAGCCCACGGACATCCGTATCATACCGTCTGTAATACCGGCGGCTTCCCGCACTTCTTTCGGTATCATAGTATGTGTCATAGCAGCTGCCTGTTCTACCAATGTTTCTGTATCACCTAAGCTGACAGCCAGGGTGCACAGTTTTAAGCTGTTAATAAACCGTTTGCCGGCTTCCAAACCGCCTTTGACATCAAAGGTCATCATACCGCCGCCGCCGCGCATTTGTTTTTTTGCCAGTTCATACTGCGGATTAGACGGTAAGAAGGGATACCGGACAATATCAATTTTAGGATGCTGTTCCAAATACTGTGCTACTTTCAGCGCATTTTCATTGTATTGCTTCATGCGTACGGACAGCGTCTTCAGTCCTCTCGTTGCCAAAAAGGCAACAAACGGCGACATGACGGCACCAAAGTGCATCAGCGTACCCAAACGGCACTGCCGCAAAAATTCTTCATCATTGGAAATAACAGCGCCGCCCAGCAAATCGCCGTGACCGCCAATATATTTCGTCACGCTCTGTACGACCCAGTCCGCACCTAAATCCAGCGGTGTCGTATTATACGGCGTAGCAAAGGTATTGTCGATACCTACTTTTACGCCATGGGCATGGGCAATGGCAACTACTTTTTCAATGTCTACCATGACCATTGTCGGATTGGCCGGCGATTCAATATAAATTAATTTGGTATTCGGTTTAATTTTTTCTTCTAATTCTTCCAAATGCAGCGGATCGAACGTATCCACTTCTACGCCAAAGCGAGGCAGGAAATCACTGGTGACATCTTCCGTACCTGAATATTTAGCCTTACAGAAAATAGCATGGTCGCCTGCACTGACACTCATAAAAATCGCACCGGATACAGCCCCCATTCCCGATGCATACGACACGGCCCCTACCCCGTGTTCTGCTTCTGCTAATTTCTTTTCAAAATAATCATTGCTGGGATTGGTAATCCGGCTATAGGCAAAACTAGCTGCATAATCATCACAGGCCCGCACAGCATCGTCCGTAGAATCAAAATAAAACGTAGACGTTTGATAAATCGGCGGAATCAGTGAACCGTACATATCACGAGGTTCACCGCCATGGACATTCACCGTTGCCGGTCCGTACTGACTGCGATCAAAATCCGGATGTCTCATATTACTTAAACTCATCATGCACTCCCCCTATTGCATATAGAATATTGTTCTAGAGCATTGCTCTAATTATGAATAAAATAATACGCTTTTCTTTCCAACATGTCAATAGAAAAAAAAGCGTTGTGTATATTTTTTATGTTGTTGTTATAAATGTGCGAAGCAGCCTTGGCATATACTTTTGGCATAAGTACACATGTTCATGCCTTGCTTTGGTTTGTGACCATTCATAAATAAGCATGCGTACCATCATAAACAAATAATCTGCCGTATCTGCAGCAGAAATAGAAATGTCAAATGTCCCTGCCTGCTGTGCTTTTTCAACAAAGAGCAGCAGATTTTTATAAAAGGGGACACCCACCCAGGTATGCTCTGTCTCATAAATATATTCAAACGTGCCGTATACATGGTAGGAAAATACTTCACCGGCATGTGCCCATATATCGCCGTACGTGTCCAAATATTGGAAAATATAAGGGTACGGATTTTTCACTTTTTCTTCCAAGTCGTTCAATATATCCATCTGTTCTGTTTTGGCAATACGCACGCATATAGCCAGCAGCAGGGCTTCTTTATTTTTAAAATGATAGTACAGCGAACCCATGGGCAGCTGCGCCTCTTCGCTAATATCGCGCATAGAGGTCATATCATATCCCTTTTCGGCAAATAAGCGTTGTGCCGCCTGTATGATACGCTGTTTATTTATTTCTGTTTGTTCACAGCGTCTTCCTTTTATTTCTTTTTCCACCATGCAACCTCCCAGTGGGTATTTGCATCATCTTTTTTAGATGAGTTTTCGTATGACCATGACAAGTATATTGCTGACTGCGATGGCTGCGACGAGCAGTACGCTAACCGTCACAAACGGCGTGACAAATACAAGTATATTATTTTGCGAAATAGGCATGCATTGGAAAATGACCGTGCTAAACAGCTGGACATTACTGTTAAAAAGCAAGTATAAACTTTCCAGCCAAACAACAGCCATCCCTACAATACGAACAAGCTGAATACACCGTTCTTTGGCCGGCAGCGTTTTAGACGGAAAGAAGTAGAACGCGATGACCGCTAAGACAAGCACACCCATCGCCATAAACCCGAATCCGATAATGCCCAGCATGCCAATAACCAAACTTTGCGTAACATTTCCGCCGGAAACGCTGGGAAAAAGGAACATGCCCATCAAAGCACACGGCAGCGGAAAGCTGTATAACACGGGATCTAAAAATTCAGAATACCAATGCTTTCTCGTATGTCTCTGCCAGTATGCCGCTGCCCAGGAAGCAAGCGCCTGCACCAAAATGGTGCCTGCCATCCAGCAAGTAAAGGCCACAACCCGCAGCACGTACTGCTGCCAAAAGGAATACGACATCAGACCATTCAAAATCCCTATAGCTATCAGCAGGACTACGATGCTGCCATAGAGAATAGAACCAACAGGCGCATATACAGAAGCCTTATGGCGTTTCATTTGCCGCAGCCGCATGGTCACAGGCATGCTCAGAGATAAGGCCAAAAATACAAGCAGGGACAACGGCGCAAAAAAACTTCGGTCTGAAGCAAAGGCGCCAAAGGGAATCGGCAGTATCCAGATAGCCAGCTGTAATACAGCCCATAGTTTCGGTTTTATACGCTGTATCATCGTCTACCTTCTTTCCGCAGACCGCATCCCCAAGCAGGACACGCCGTATGCTAAAAGCATCGTCACACAGACTTTGACATACATGCCAAATATAAACAGAACGTCACGGCCAATAGTCGGCCATTCCCAAAATGACGAGTTTTTCCATATATCCCCCATGAAAGCGCTGAACGCAGCAAAAGCCGTCGAAACAACAATCCACATGACAACAAAAGCTGTCCGGCTAATCCGTTGCTGCTGCGTGCCAAATGCTGCTTCTTCACAGCCCAAATACGCCCAGGGAATGCACAATGACAACACGGCATAGCTCACTAAGGCCACAACGGCACTCGACCCGTTATGTATCGTATACGCACCGATGGGAATCGGGATAATAAAGAAACACATGCGCACGCATTGGCGCAAAATATCGCAACATCCACTCATGAAGCTACCTCCAAACTCGTTAGATACTCTTATTCTAATAGATAAGTATATCATAGTTTTTCATCCATGGATAGGAGAATACCGCGTGATGTCTATTGCGAAAAGCACGGGTCTTGTGTACAATATTTATAGATGATCATTAGCATTGTACAGAAAGGTATATACATTATGGCAAAAAATTTTCAATCACTCGGCATTTCTCCGCAAATTGCGGACATGCTGTATAAACAAGGTATTCATGAACCGACTGCCGTTCAGGCACAGGCGATTCCGGCACTATTCAAAGGCCGGGACATCCTGGCACAGGCACAGACCGGCACAGGCAAAACGTATGCCTTCCTTTTACCCTCCCTGCAGCAAATCAAAACGGACGTTCATATGGAACAAGTATTGATTGTCGCACCGACACGGGAGCTGGCAAAACAAATTGCCGACGTAGCCGGCACATTGGCTCCTGCACTGCAGGTCGATGTACTGAGTCTGATTGGCGGTAAAACCATTGAAAACCAGCTGCAAAAACTGCAGCGCCATCCCCAGGTCATTATCGGTACGCCGGGCCGTCTCCTCGACCACTGCCGCCGCAATTCCCTGGATCTGCGCGGCGTAAAACGCGTTGTCGTCGATGAAGCAGACCAAATGCTGCAGGCCGGTTTTCTCGAAGATATCGATACGTTAATCGGCATGACGCCGAAACGACGCCAAATCCTCTTTTTCTCTGCTACCGTACCGGACAAAATCAAAGGATTAGCCAAAAAGCACATGCAGAATCCGTTGGTCTTAAACATTTTGGAAGGCACCACGATTGCGCTGGAACAAATTGAGCAGCGCATTTATATGATGCGTGAAGAACAGAAGTTTTCCAAACTCTGCCAAATGCTCCGCGATATGAATCCGTATTTGGCCATCGTCTTCTGTAATACCAAAGAACGCACGTCCCAGCTGGCAGGTAAACTGATTGCCGAAGGCTTCAATATCGGCGAGCTGCACGGGGATATGTCTCAAGGACGCCGCACACAGGTTCTCCGCGATTTTGCCAAGGCCAAAACACAAATTTTGGTCGCAACGGATATTGCAGCCCGCGGTATTGATATTGAAGGCATTACCCACGTTTTCAACTACGACGTGCCTCATGACGTAGATTATTACATCCACCGTATTGGCCGCACAGGCCGCGCCGGTCATGAAGGTGTATCCATTATGTTTGCCACTCCGGACGATGAAAACTGGGTGCGCCGCATTGAACATAACATCCAGGCTACCATTACGAAGTACACGGCAAATGGCCAGGTCAAAGTGAAAGCCAATACACAGCCGCCTAAAAAAAAGAAAAAATTTAAAGATAAACTCCCGGCCAGTACGTATCAGGCAACAAAAAGCAAACGTCATAAAACACGGCATAAAGGCGGAGATAATCGCCGCCGCCGTTAATTCCGACAGGAGGGATTCTCTATGAAAAAACAAGCTGTACTTCTCCTTGCCGTATTCACACTTCTTGTAAGTGCCGGTTGTACACCGCTGCCAACTGCGCAGCCAAAAGAACCGCCCGCTTCACAGCAGAATCAGCAGCCGTCAACAGCAGAACCTGCACAAACCGATACGCAAAAGCAGACGCAGCATGTCGGCGCCGTCGTTTCCTTAGGCGATACGATGGCAGACTGGGAACGTACATTGGGACATCCATTTTCTCAGGGAGATTCCTTAAAAGTATATAAAAACGGAAGGTACCAAGTAGTCTTTGAAAACAATAAAGCCGTAACCATTACGTTTACAAACAAAAACGGCAAAATTACCCTCACGAATGACTTGCTTCCAAAAGATGGAAAAAAACAATCGGCCTCTGCCAAAGAGATACGCGGCATGACCATGACTGTAGAAAAATGGTACAGTGATTCGTTGGCAGCAGCCATACCGGAAACGAAGGGCAATTATACGATCATGAAAAATAAAAAAGGCGACACGTATGACAATATTGTTGTCGATTGTTCGCCCAATTTGAAAAAATAATATGACAAGAAAAACGGTTCTGTCATACGAAGCATGACTGCTTCGAAGTGACAGAACCGTTTTTTTATAAGACCGCCTGCAGTAATTCCTGCGTATAGATACTCTTGGGATGACGCAGTACGTCTTCACTTTTTCCTTCTTCGACAATTTTTCCTTCATGCATAATCAAAAGCCGCTGGCAGAATTGCTGTGCCAATGCGATATTATGACAAATAAAAAGACACGCCATGCCTTGACTTACATTACAATGCCTCAAAAGTGCTATAATCCGCTGCTGGGTAATGGTATCCAGAGCACTGGTTGCTTCATCACAAAGCAAAAGAGCCGGCGACACCATCAAGGCTCTGGCAATCGCCGCGCGCTGGCACTGGCCGCCGCTGACTTCATGCGGATATTTGCACACGATGCCGGCATCCAGCCCGCACTGCTGCACCATCTGCCGTACACGCTGCTGCCGTTCCTGTTTGTTCATGCCCTGGTTTCTCAGGCTTTCACCTATACTGTATCCCACTGTGCGGCGCGGGTCAAAGGATTCCTGCGGCGACTGAAATACCATTTGCATTTGCTGATATAACAGCCGCAGTGCCTTCCCCTGCAGTCCTGTCATATGTTGTCCCTGCACATACATCTCCCCTTGGGTGATACCGGTAAGATGGGCTATGGCATGGGCTAAGGTACTCTTCCCGGCGCCAGATCTGCCAACAACACCTACGATTTCTCCTGGATACATACAAAAAGTTATGTCATCTAAGATATTTTTTTTGACATGATTCCATTGCACTACCGTCTTGGTAATATGCCGTAATTCGATAAGTGGCTGCATGTACTATCTCCTCCATATGGGCATGGCCTGAATCAGGGCTTTTGTATAATCGCGGCGCGGCTCTTCCAGTATCTGCCGCACCGTTCCTCGTTCGATGCAATGTCCCTGATGCAGTACCAGCACCGTATCGGCAGCTTGGCGTATAACTGCCATATCGTGCGTAACCAACACAATAGCCGTACCGTTGTCCTGCTGCAAACAGTGCAGTGCCTGCAACACTTCCTGCTGCGCGCAGACATCCAAGGCACTGGTCGGTTCATCAGCTAAAAGCACCGTCGGCTCCAAGAGCATTGCCAGGACAATCGCGGCACGCTGCAGCATACCGCCGGACAGCATAAAGGGATAACTGCGCCAAACCGCTTCCCCATCCGGCAAAGCTACTTTTTCAAACAGCGGCAGGGCTTTTTGCTTCGTCTCTTTGTCTGTCCATCCCCAATGTACTGCCAAGGCTTCACAAATCTGACTGCCAATCGTCCGCATCGGGGCAAATGTCATGCTGCCGTCTTGAAAAATCATCGCAATCGCCACGCCATACAACGCCTGGCGTTCTGTCTCTGTCATCTCCAACAAGGACCGTCCCTGCAGCCAAATCGTTCCCTGCGATACCCATCCTGCCGGGCCCAACAGATGCATGGCGCCGTTGAGCAGCGTACTCTTGCCGCTGCCGGATGCCCCAATAATACCGACTGTTTCTCCGGGATGCACGGCAAAGGATACATCTTCGACAGCCATCTGGCTGCCATATTGAATCGATACGTGCCGATACTGCAGCACAGCCTCCATATCCCGCGTTCTCCTTTCTCTTATTGTTTATCTAAATCTGCCGTAATTTCATAAAAATCACAAGGATGAGCCTGCAGGCCTGTGACATTGGCTTTTGCAATCAAACTCATTTGCAAATGAGAACAAAATACATACGCATAGTCGTTTAACACGGTCTGGCTCATCTGCACAGCTAACTTACTGCGCTGCTTGGTATCTGCTGTTTGTTCCATTTGCTGTGCCAGCTGTTCCAATACATCACTGTGATAGCCGCCTACGTTGGAATCAGACCGATCTAAACAGCAATACGAAAAGAAATACGCCGGATCGCCTGTAGGCGCCGTAACCATGGCACTTGCATATACATCCCAAGCTGTTTTATCTTTACGCAGCACGTTGTGACTAGCTGTATTATTAATTTCTACATCTATCCCTATTTTTTTCAGCGAGGCTTGGGCTGACTCTGCCAGTAAAGGCAGTTCCTGACGGCTTGGATAGGTCAGCCAGCGGATTCGCAATTTTTGGCCGTCTTTTTCCCGAATGCCGTCGCCGTCACTGTCAATCCAGCCATTTTCTTCTAATACTTGTTTGGCTTCTTCAAGATTATAGGGTGCGCTTTGGACTGTTTTGTCACCGCAGTCCATGGTATCGGGGAACGGTCCTGCTGCAGGATACCCGTGCCCCAGCAGCAGCGTTTTGACGAACCCATCTTTATCAATCGCCATGGATACGGCTTTGCGCACAGCCTTGTCCTGCATTATCGGACTGGCAAAATTCATCCAAGCAAAAAAAGTCCGGCTCGTAGGCGTGCTGCTAATCTTGTATGCATCATTGGAAAACAACGCATAGCTGGCATACGGAAGCCCATAGGCGGCATCAATTTCACCGCTTTGCAGGGCCATCGTCAACGTATCGCCATCGGTAATGGTCCGCACGATAACCCGATCTAGTTTCGGCGTTCCCTGCCAGTACGTTTCATTTTTTACTAGCTCCAACTCTTTTCCGGAAGTCAGCGAGACGGGCATATACGGCCCGGTTCCCGTAACCATTCCCTGCGGGGAAATGCCATCTTTCATATCAATAATGCAGCTGTATGGATCTGCCAAATAATGCAGCAGCGCAGGTACCGGCACTGTCGTATGAATAATAACGTCTTGTCCGGACACGCCAATATCAGCAATATGCAAATCATTCGCCGCTCTTTTATGAACAGAAATTAAATGTTCCAAACACTCTTTGACAGCACCACCGTCCATGGGACGATTGCTGGTAAAGGTAATGTTGTCCCGCAGTGTAATTTTCCAAGTCAGCGGGTCAAGCTGCTCGGCTTGTTTGGCCAGCCAAGGTTCTAATTCCATGTTGTCTGTATAGCGGAACAAGGTTTCACCTACGCCATAGCGCAGGCACGCCCAGCCGCCGCAGTCATGGTGCGGATTGATATCTGCTTCATTGTTTTCTGCATTGAACGTCGTATCTCCCAGGACAAAGGTTTTACCGTTTTTGTCAGGCGTTCCCACATCTTGCCCGCAGCCGCACAGCATGGCAGTTATCACCAGCAGACAGACAATGCCCCACCGTAATTGTTTGATCATACGCTCCCCTTCTTTCGTGTATCCCAATAATCGCGCAGCGAATCACCCAGCAAATTAAAAATGGATACGGTAATAAAAATAGCCATTCCCGGTGCAAACACAACCCATGGATAGGTCTGCAGCATGCTCCGGCCAACATTCATCATACTGCCCCATTCTGCCAGCGGCGGCTTAGCTCCCAGTCCCAAAAACGACAACGCAGCCAGTTCCATCATGACGGTTCCCATATCCAGGGCTGCCGTTGTCATAATCGTACTGCTAATATTCGGCAGTATATGCCGTATCATCATTTGCTTCGGTGAAGTGCCGGCTAGCTGGGCCGCAGCTATAAACGGCTTTTCTTTGAGCATTAGGGTCTGGCTGCGGGCTAATCTGGCATATTTAGGCCAGCCAATCACCAGCAGAGCCAGCATGGCCGTCTCTATGCCGCCATGCAAAACAGCCGTCACTGCCAGTGCAAATACCAAGGCAGGAAACGCCAGACACATATCGGCCACCCGCATGACAAACGTGTCCATCGTGCCGCCAAAATAAGCGCAGTGCGCGCCGATACTCGTCCCGATGACAGCCTCTGCCGCCACGACGATACCGGCTGACAATACGCTGGCCTGTGCTCCCATAATAACGCGGGACAGCATATCTCTGCCATAGCGGTCTGTTCCCAATAGATGCACCGTGCTTGGCGGCTGCAGTGCCGCCGCATACTCTTGCCCGTTAGGGTCATACGGACATAAAAAAGAAGCAAAAACGGCAATTCCTATAACCAAAACGGCCAATACAGCAAATCCATAGACTTTCTCTTTCGTGTAGTCGTGATGGACCGGCTTTTTGCAAATGGGTACAGTCTGTTTCATCGTTTACGGCCTCCCCAGCGAATAGCCGGCACAAACAGATGGTACGATATATCTGCTGCCAAATTCACAAACATATAAATCAGAGCCATCCAAAACACATACGCCTGAATAATAGGATAGTCACGCATAGCAATCGCATCGACAGCCAGTTTTCCTATGCCGTCCCACATAAAAATCGTTTCTACCACTGCCGTGCCGCCGAGCAGACTACCCATGGACAGAGCTAATAATGTCACCAGCGTAACAGACGCAGCGCGCAGTATACTGCGGTACAGCGTATAGTGAAAGGGTATGCCCCTGGCTCTGGCACCTGCTACATAGGGCTTGCTCATTTCTTCCAAGACCGCCGTCCGTATTTGCCGTATATATTTGGCAGACATGACGATAGCCAAGGTACAGGCAGGCAAAAGCATCGCTTCTCCTGTCGTGCGGACAGTCATAACAGGTACCAGCGCATACCGGACGGCAAACACGTATACTAACAATAATGCAATGACAAAACCGGGAATACTGCTGCCGCAAAAACTGAAAAGACGAATTCCGTAATCCCAAAACGAATCTTTTTTTACAGCTGAAAAAATTCCCAACGGGACAGAAATACAAAGCGTCAGTACCAAGGACGCTGCCATAAGTGCCAATGTAGCCGGCAGCTTAGAAAAAAATAACCCGGCTGCTGATTGACCGGATACGTAGCTTTGGCCCATATCTCCATGCAGCAACCGAATCAGCCAGTCAGCATACTGTATATACACGGGCCGATCCAGTCCAAGTTGGGCTCGTTCGCTGTCCAAAACACCCTGCGCTACAGCCATCCCCGTCTGTTCATATTTTTGTGCCACTGCATCACTGCCTGCCAAATACATACAGGCAAAAGACAGCAACGTAATGCCTATCACAACGGGAATGAGCTGCAGCAGGCGGCGTATAATATATGATTTCATGTAAGAGTTCATCATCGGGCCGCCTTTACTGCCTGAATGCAAAACATCGGCGTAGAGGCATTATTGATGCGTTCTGTCCGTGTCCACACGGTTTGCCAGATTTCCGTGTCTGCCGTAACCTCCATACCCAGCGCAGTCAGCACATCGGTATCCCATTGCGGCCGCACTGCCAGCGACAGCGGCACTTGCCGGGCAATCGCTTCCATAGCCGGAATATCGGTCCCATCGGTTTCGTTGCTGACGCCGCTTCGCTGGATTTCTTTTCTATCTGCTACATATCCCTGGCGGGCCGTTTCATCATACAAATACCGATACCAGTTGGCATCAAAATTCAGCAGCAGACCGCCGGGCTTCAGCACCCGCTGCCATTCTCGATAAGCCGTCTGCGGATGCGGCAGATTCCACGTCACATTCCGTGTCACAATGACATCAAAAGAATTCGCTGCAAAAGATAATTTTTCTGCATTCATGCGCCGAAAAGCAATCGATTTCTGCCATTTCCCAGCATTTTGTTTCGCTTCCTCCAGCATCGATTCCGTATAGTCCACAGCCGTGACGGCATATCCTTTTTCTGCCAACAGAATCGCAAAGAACCCCGGCCCTGTACCAATGTCCAAAACGTGGATATCCTGCCGCCGTGTATGATGGCAGCACGCATCTATCCGCTCCACTAGTACGCGGCTCCATACATCATGCTGCCTTGTCTGCAGCTCATCTTGGTTGACCCCGGAATACGAAGGCGCGCGCTTGCTCCAATACCTTCTATTTTCTTCTTCAAATGCCATGCATTCTTCCATCTCGCTCACCTCATGCATACGCTGCTATCGTAAAGATAGGCGTTGGGTTGTAAAATTCATCTACGGAAGCATAAATCCGCTGCCAAACCGTCGTATCAATCTGCACCCGGCTGAATCCGGCCTGCTGCAGCAGTTTCACATCCCACTGCGGACGCTGATACGGCTGCCGCAGTTCTTTTTTCATTACTTCATACTGGTTCATTAATTCGGGAGCTATTTGCTTATGCGCATGGTTTTCCGGCAATACAGTCTCTTCTTTTTCACGACAGTAATCGGCATCAAAATTTAACAGCAAGCCGCCTTTTTTCAGTAACAGGTGCCAAGATGCATACGCTGCATCCAAATGCGGCAGCGCCCACGTCAGATTGCGGGAAATAAGCACATCAAAGGACTGTGCCGGAAATGCCGGCTTCTCTGCATCCATGACATAAAACGATGCCGGTATGCCATACTGCGCCGCTTTTCTCTTGGCTTCTTCAATCATATGCGCCGTCAAATCAATGCCTGTCACATCATGTCCTGCCATAGCCAGCAGCGTCGCAAAAAAACCGGTCCCCGTACCCAGATCAAGAATCCGCAGCTGGGTATGCATGGGTATATATTTTGCAAATTCAGCAAGCCACAGCTGTCTTTTACTGCTCTGAAATTCCCGGCAGCGCTGTGCCGAAAAGGCTTCAACCCGTTGTGACCAATACTGTACCATCTCTTGTTTTATTGTTTCCATCTATCTCACCTATACTATTTTATTCATATATATAGTATACAAAAATCTCATACTAGTTTTAAGCCCCCCATGGGGATATAACTTTTTTGTACAGCATCATTTTCTCTCCCAAAACAGAGGCTGCACTGCACAGCATCTATTGGTTTTCCATATTTTATACAAAAAAAACAGCCCATACAAAATGTATGAGCTGCCATGTGGTGACCCGGTAGGGATTCGAACCCTAGACCTACTGATTCGTAGTCAGTCACTCTATCCAGCTGAGCTACCGAGTCATATCTCTTGACGACTTTTATATTATACAAAATGCACTGTACTTTGTCAAGGACTTATGATAAAAAAAACAGCTCTGATGCATATCAGAGCTGTCGAAAGGGTCTATTAAAGTTTGCCTACTGATTTTAAAAGTTGTGTGCAAATTGCCTGTACTTCCGGTGTCGCTTCTACGAGCGGCAAACGCAATGGGCCTACAGGAAATCCCATTTGTTTGAGCATATTTTTAACAGGTACAGGGCTTACTGTGCAAAATACGCCTTTCATAAACGGCAGATATTTTTGATGCATCTTAGCCGCTTTTTTGGTGTCACCATCTTTAAAGGCCTGAATCATTTCATTCATTTCTTTGCCGATGACATGGCTGGATACAGAAATAACACCTTCTGCGCCGACTGCCAGAATAGGAACTGTCATGTTGTCATCGCCGCTGTAATGATGGAATCCTTCCGGTGTGCCAGCAATAACTTCTGTAGCAAAATCTACATCACCTGTTGCGTCTTTAATGCCAATAATGTTGGAAAATTCATTGGCTAATTTGCAAACCGTAGCCGCTTCAATCTTGCCGCCTGTCCGGCCCGGTACGTTATAAATAAAAATCGGCAGTTTCGTAGATTTGGCGATTGCTGCAAAATGTGCATAGCAGCCTTCCTGGTTTGGTTTATTATAGTACGGAACGATGCAGAGAATGGCATCTACGCCTGTTTTTTCTACGCGTTTAATAAATTCAATGGTCTGCGCTGTATCATTGGAGCCTGCATTGGCCATGACTAAGGTTTTGTCTTTTAAAGCATCTGCTGTCATTTGATACAACTTAATTTTTTCATCGGCAGTCATGGTGGCACCTTCACCAGTTGTAGCACCTACCAAAACGCCTTGTCCTTCATCAGTATATCTCGCTGCTAACTGCAGTGCTGCTTCATAGTTGACAGAGCCATCTTCATGAAACGGCGTGACCATAGCGACGATTACGTTTGGAAATGTTAACATAAAAAACCAACTCCACTCTTCAAGTATTATTTTATCATATCATGGGCAAGCATGTATTCTGCAATCTGCAGGGCATTCAATGCGGCGCCTTTTCGAATCTGGTCGCCGGATACCCAAAGATTAATGGCTTTGGGATTATACAAATCTTTGCGGATACGTCCTACATAGCAGTCATATTTTTCCGAAGTATACAGCGGCATCGGATATTCCATTTCTGCCAAATTATCCTGTACCTGGGCTCCTGGGAAAGCATCAATAGCTTTGCGTACGGCATCAACAGACAGTTCATCTGCTGTTTCTACATAAATAGATTCAGCATGGCTGCGGAATACAGGCACGCGGACCGTCGTTGCCGTAATAGCAATGTCATCGTCATGAAGCATTTTATGTGTTTCATTGACCATTTTCATTTCTTCCTTGCTGTAATCATTATCCAAGAATTTATCAATCTGCGGAATCAAATTAAAGGCAATCGGATAATGTTTCGGCAGGCTCTTGCTCGGCAAAATATGCGGAACCATTTCTTCCCCTTTGAGGTATGCCTGGGTTTCATCACGAAGTTCGTCAATACCTTCTTTGCCCGCACCGGATACAGCCTGATACGTGCTGACAATAATCTTTTTGATCGGAGACAGGTCATGAATTGGTTTTAATGCCATCAACATGATAATTGTCGAGCAGTTTGGATTCGCAATAATGCCTTTGTGCCATGCAATATCTTCCGGGTTGACTTCCGGAACTACCAGCGGCACGTTGGGATCCATACGGAACGTACTGGAATTGTCAATAACGACACAACCCCGTTTCGCCGCTTCAGGTCCCAAGGTTTTGCTGACAGAACCGCCAGCAAATAAGCCAATATCTACGCCATCGAAGGATTCTGGTTTCGCTTCTTCGATAGTATATTCTTCTCCATTGACAGTCATTTTCTTGCCTGCAGACCGAGAAGAAGCAAGCAGCTTCAATTTGCTGTATGGAAATTTGCGTTCTTCAATCAATCGAATAAATTCTTGTCCTACGGCACCTGTGGCACCTAAAATAGCTACTACCGGTTCTTTTGTCATGTCTAAATGTCCCTTCTATTATAAATAATTTTCCAATCCAAATGTAAGGCCAGGCCGTGAACTTACTTTTTTAACGGCTAAAACGACACCCGGCATAAAGGATTTCCGATCCATGGAATCATGACGAATTGTCAGCAACTCGCCATAGCCGCCGAATAATACTTGCTGATGCGCTACATAGCCCGGCAACCGTACGCTGTGAATCGGAATATCATCGACTTTGGCACCGCGGGCACCGTCCAGGCTTTCATGGGTTTTATCTTCAGCCGGTACAGCCTGTGCTTCTTTGCGGGCTGCCGCAATCTTATTGGCTGTCATAATCGCCGTACCGGAAGGAGCGTCCAGTTTATTGTTGTGATGCAGTTCAATAATTTCAACGTCCGGCAGATACGGAGCTACTTCTGTGGACAGCTTCATCATCAATACGGCCCCAATCGAAAAGTTCGGCGCGATAAAAATGCTCGTCTTATGGTCTCTTGCCATGGCATCGAGTTCGTCACGCTGCTGCGCAGTCAAGCCCGTCGTGCCAACAACCATGTTGACGCCATGGGCAATACACGTTTTGGCATTTTCAAAAATAACATGCGGTGTTGTAAAGTCTACGACAACATCCGGTTTAATATCTTCCAATGCCGCTGCCAATCCTTCACGAATCGGCAGATGCAGCGTGCCGACGCCGGCAATTTCCCCGGCATCTTCCCCTACATGCGTAATGCTGACGCCGCCAACAAATTCTAATTCTTTATCTTCATATACAGCTTTAACGACCTGGCTTCCCATACGGCCGTCTGCACCGTTTACAAGTACGCGAAGCATATAATTCACCATCCTATTTACTTTGTTAAAGATTAACCTTAATATATACCTATTATTCCATTGCGTCAAGGATATGCCCTTAAAACTTTATTTTTTTACCTGGCGAACTAACTGCCGGGCTGTTTCTAAGCTGGCCTGCGTTGTATCATTGCCAGCAAACATCCGGGCAATTTCCTGAATATGTTCTTTTTCTGACAACGTACGGACTTGCGAAATGGTTCGTCCATCACATTCTTTTTTATAAATAAAATAGTGATGGTCAGCAATTGATGCCGTCTGCGGCAAATGGGTAATGCAAAAGACCTGGCCGTACCGGCGAAGTCTCCGAATGTGATCTGCCACCTGCAGTCCTGTCTGGCCGCTGATGCCGACATCAATTTCATCAAATATCATCGTCTGTCCCGTACTTATGCTGCGGCTGCTTGTTTTCAGTGCCAGCGCAATACGGGATATTTCACCGCCAGAAGCAATTTTTGCCAAAGGCTTTTTATCTTCTCCAACGTTTGCTGAAAAATACAGTTCAATAGACGCCGCGCCATCCGGTTCAATACGCTGCATCGGCTCCATATGAAACGTAATCGAGGCATGGGGCATTCCTAGTTCAGCCAGCGCAGCTTCCATTGCCTGGCGAAAGGTCTGATTCGCTTCACTGCGCAGGGCAAACAATATCTCTGCCTGCTGCCGCAGTGCCTTTTCTTTCTGCTTTATCTCTGCCTGCAGCGAAGCTAGCACGCTTTCGGACTGGTCTAATCGTGAAAAATCAGCCTTCGCTTTATCCAAAAACGCTAATATATCTGCAATAGTAAGACCGTATTTGCGCTTTAGTTTGTCAATGACAGCCAAACGGGACTGCATCGCATCCAATGCCTTTTCATCGAAATCAAAGGAATCTGCATAACGCAGCAGTCCGTCATGAATATCCTCCAGCTCATACGTCAGCGCTTCTACTTTGGCAGAAATTGCCTTAAAGGTTTCGTCATAAGCCGATGCTTTTTCCAAGCTGCGGTGCATCGATTCCACTTGTTCCAATATGCCTTTTTGGCGTTCTCCGCCTTCCAGGCTGAACAAGCTTTCTTTCAAATTATTTTTGATATGCTCTGCATGCGAAGACATACGGACTTTCTTTTCTAATTCGTCATCTTCCCCGGCACGCAGCTGCGCACTTTCAATTTCTTTAATTTGAAATTCCAAAATACTGAGCAGCCTTGCTTTTTCACTTTCGTCGCGCTGTAATTTTTTCACTTGCATGACCAACGCATGCCAGGCGGCATACAGTGCATCGTAGTCAGCCCGTGCTTTCTGCAGCTGCGGCGTCAAATGATCCAGGATTTGCACATGGTACGCCGGGTCAAAAATGAGACGATTGTCAAACTGTCCATGAATATCTAATAGATATTCACCCAAATGCCGCAGCACCGTCAAGGGGACAATCGTTCCGTTGACCAGCGTCGTGCCGCGTCCGCTGCGGTAAAACTGCCGCGAAATAACCAGCTGTCCTTCTTCATATTCAATGTGGTTTTCCTCAAGCAGCTGCTGCAACGGTACGGGAAGGGCTGCAAAAAAGAACGCGCCTTCAACCAAAAACGAATCCATGCCCTGACGCACGAATGCTGCTGAAGCGCGCTTACCTGCCAGCATGCCGATGGCATCCAGCAGAATCGATTTGCCGGCCCCGGTTTCGCCTGTAAAAATGGTAACGCCTTCACCGAAAGTCAGATGTAAATCTTCAATTAAAGCAAAATTATGGATATGCAGCGATTGCAGCATACAAACCTCATTCTTTCATCAACGAGACAATTAACTTAACCAGCTGCGGTACCGTTTCCGCATTGTTAGTAATGACAAGAATCGTATCATCGCCGGCCAGCGTGCCAATTACGCTTTCCCATTTTGCATGGTCAACAGCAGAAGCGACCATGCTGGCAGAGCCCGGCAGTGTATGAATCACAATTTGATTAAACGCTGCATCTACCCGGACAATGGAGTCCTGAAACAAGCGGGCCATGCGGTTTTTGGACATCAGCATATTTTGTTCCGGTGAAAGTGCATAGCGGTAATGGCCGTCACTGGTCGGGACTTTAATAAGCATCAATTCCTTAATATCGCGGGATACCGTAGCCTGCGTGACTTCAATGCCTTCTTCCTGCAGCGCTTTAGCTAATTCTTCTTGTGTTTCAATGGGACGTGACTGAACAATTTCTTTTATTTTCGTATAACGAAATCTTTTCATAATAGCTTACCCTCTTTTCTGTACAATATATAATCGAGGCGGACAATGAATCTGATTCACTGGCTGCCAAGAAGAAACGTCAAACTCCTTTTGCGGTACAGTCTGCAGGAACTGCCGCAGAGCCGCTTCTTCTTCAGCTCCTGCCGGCGTTCCCGGATATGCCGCTATCATAATTATCCCATTTATCGCAATTTTATTCAAGCATATTTTCACAGCTTTTACAGTAATTTCTGTTTTTGTATGAATCGCATGGTCTCCAGAAGGCAAATAGCCAAGATTAAACACAATAATATCGGGATTGCCGTCCACTTGTTCCAGCAGCACATCATGGGAACCCTGCCGGCAAATAATTTGTTTATGTGCTGCAAGCTGTTTCTGCAGTGTTTTCTTGGTAGCTTCTACAGCACATGCCTGAATGTCAAAGGCATACAGTACGGCTGTATCCGGCATGCAGTCTGCTAAAAAAGCCGTATCATGCCCGTTGCCGCAGGTCATGTCTACCATCAGTTTTGCCTGAGATGCATAGGGCTGCAAAAACATATGCGACATTGTCACGGCATTTTTAAACGGATATACCTTCATGTTAATCCTTCCCCATTAATTTCGTAAACAAATTCGTGTAAAAATAGTTTTGATTAAAGCGGATAATCTTTAATACGTAATCTGCCTTGCGGATATGCAGGGTCATCGACCGCAGCAGTTCCTGATCCATCATGCCGTCTACAGACACACGGACGCCGTTGCGGCTGTGCCCGATACTGAAGCTGATTTGGTCAGCATCACTGAGTACCAGCGGCACTTTCAGCAGTAAATGTGGGCATACCGGCGTAACCATAATGCATTTTACTTTGGGAGAAACAATCGGGCCGCCGCTGGAAAAAGTATATCCCGTACTCCCCGTCGCTGTCGAAACAATAATGCCGTCACCGGGATACTGCTGAATAAAATGTCCGTTGATGCTCATATCAATGCGGATTAATTTGCCGACGTTACCATGTGCAATGACAATATCATTTAAAGCCGGCGGCAGCGACTGCTCCACACCGTCTTCATCATAAATGACGCCTTGGAGCATCATTCGTTCTTCCGTAAAATAATGCCCCTGCATAATATCCAGCATGCGCTTTTCCAGGGTTTCTGTTTCTACTTCATAGAGAAATCCCAGTGAGCCTAAGTTCACACCGCAAATAGGAATACCCGTTTCAGCAAACTGTTTCGCCATTTTCAAAATTGTGCCGTCGCCGCCAAGCACGACAGCTACATCAATCGAACGATACATGGTCATGTGAGGACGCAAATGTTCGGTACCAATATGCTGATACAGCGGCTGACAGCTTTCACTGACATAGGCAGGCAAATAATACGCAATATGGTGTTTTTGACAAATTTCAATCAGCTGCTGAACAATGCCGGCACATTCCCGCTTGACTAAATTAGGAAAAATTCCGATTCGCATACAATTCACCTACATTTCATGAGAACGGCTGACAATATCCTCTACGATACCATCGGTAATATCATTATGACAGAGCGTATCTTTTTTACTGTACAGCAAATATTCAATATTGCCGTCTGCCCCTTTGATAGGAGAAAAAGTCAGTCCTACAGGTGATAAGCCGCAGGCTGCGATTCCATCCGTTACATGCTGTATGACATCACGATGGACTGTAATATCACGCACAATACCGCCTTTTCCCACATGTTCACGTCCTGCTTCAAACTGCGGCTTAATCAGCGTAACCATCGTGCCGTTTTCTTTCAAAAGCGGCGCCACAGCCGGCATGATTTTCAGTAGCGAAATAAATGACACATCGATGGAAATAAAATCAACAGGTTCTCCAATATCAGCCACAGTCACATTACGGATATTCGTCCGTTCCATATTGACAACTCTTTCATCTGTACGCAGTTTCCACGCCAGCTGTCCATAGCCGACATCCACGGCAAATACTTTTGCTGCACCGTTCTGCAGCGCACAATCTGTAAAGCCGCCTGTCGAGGCACCAATATCCATCATGGTTTTATTTGTCAAATCAATCGGAAACGTTTCCATGGCTTTTTCCAGTTTCAAGCCGCCGCGGCCTACGTAAGGAATCGGATTTCCCTTGACGGTAATTTCCACATCCAGAGGCAGTTTTGTACCTGCTTTATCGACACGTTGATTTTTAACAAATACCAGTCCAGCCATAATCGTAGCTTTTGCCTTTTCCCGGCTTTCTGATAAGCCCCGGTTGACTAATAATACATCCAGTCTTTCTTTTTGCTGCATTTCTTACTCCCCTCATTTTGTCCGAACCAGCATATAGGAAACCAAGTCCCGCAAAAACCATGCTTGTTCTCCCAACGGCGCGACGGCATCTATCGCCTTTTGGGCTGCCTCTTTCGCCATGTTTTGGGCTTCTTCTAATGAAAAAATGGTTACATACGTCGCTTTGTCATTTTTTTCATCACTGCCGACAGGTTTGCCAATAACGGCTTCATCACCGACAACATCCAATATATCATCTGTAATTTGAAACGTCAGTCCCATGTTGACTGCATAAGCGTCCAGCATCTGTTTTTCTTGGGCATCGGCGTCTCCCAACAGTGCGGCTAAATCAATGGCTGCTTTAAAAATAACACCTGTTTTTGCCTGATGAAGCAATTCCAGTCCTTCCCGCCCAATGTGAAGATTGCCTTCTGATTCCAAATCAAATGCCTGTCCGCCAACCATGCCGGCCGGTCCGGCAGCGTGTGCAAAAACGGCAATGCACTGCGCTAATTTTTCAGGTGCAATCTGCCGCTGTCTGGCCATTAATTCAAAGGCATATGTCAACAGTCCGTCACCTGCCAAAATAGCCGTGCCTTCGCCAAATACCACGTGATTGGTCGGTTTTCCCCGCCGCAGGTCATCATTATCCATGGCAGGCAGGTCATCATGTATCAGCGAATAGGAATGGACGCATTCCAAAGCGCATGCCAGTTCCAAATACGGCGTACTGTCTTTGCCCAGCGCTTCCAGCGTTGCCAGCAGCAAAATAGGGCGAATCCGTTTGCCGCCAGCTATCAGACTGTAATTCATGGCTTTGTACAATGTAGAAAACTGAGGCACATCGGTTTGCAGCAGCGTACCTAACCGGGCATCAATTTGACTTTTTTTCTCTTTCATATATTCTTTAAATTTCATATATCCAGCGTTCCTTCCTCTGTCAGAGAAGACATGTCCTCCTCTTGGTCAGCATGAATATCCGCCAACGCCTGGGCTTTCTGCTTTGCATATTCCAAAGCGCTGTCACAAGTTTCTGACAATTTAACAGCCTTTTCATATAAATCCAAAGATTCTTTCAACGTCAAATCCGGTGCTTCCATCGCAGCTACTACAGCAGCCAGTTTATCGTAATTCGCTTCAAAGTTTTTTAGTTTATCTGTTGCTCTTGCCATATATGTCAACCTCTTTTACATCCGTTTTTACGCGTCCGTCCACTAATTGAATATATAAAGCCTCATCGGTTTTGATTTGGGCAATCTGCGTGACAATCCGGCCGGACTGTTCCAATTGGCCGTATCCGCGCTGCACCAGCTTGCCGGGATTCATCGCTTCCAAAGAAGCCTGCACTTCCCGCAGCATGCCTTCTTTTTTCGCTATAGCCAAATTGATTCTCTGTACGGCAGCGTTTCTCAACTGACTAACCTGCCCTTGTTTGAGTGATAAAAATGCCGCATATCGCTGCGGTTGAATGCGGGCTTTTATCATGCTCATGTCTTTTCTGCATCTGTCCATACGGGCTTCCAGCAATTCATAGGCCCGCTGGCTGTATGCAGCTAAATCCATTTCTATATCCCGGATAGACGGAAAGGCAAGTTCTGCCGCATGTGTCGGCGTTGCCGCCCGTACATCTGCAGCATAATCTGCCAATGTCGTATCCGTTTCATGGCCAATAGCAGAAATAACAGGGATAGCCGACTGATAGATGGCCTGAACCACCTGCGGATCATTAAAACACCATAAATCCTCTAAGGAACCGCCGCCGCGGGCTAAAATAAGTACGTCCAGCTTTGAATTTTTACCCGCTTTTTCCAGTGCTGCCGCTATTTTTGCAGCAGCCCCTGCTCCCTGTACCGGAATCGGATAGAGATGAATACGTATATATGGATTTCGTTCTGCTGCAATCTTGTGAATATCATGAAGAACAGCCCCTGTTCGCGATGTCAGCACACCGACATGCCAAGGAAAACGGGGGATTTCTTTTTTATGGGCCGGAGAAAAAAATCCCTGTTCTTCTAATTCACGCTTGATTTTTTCATATTGTGCCTGCAGCGCGCCTATGCCCTGGGAAAAAAGCCGTTCAATAATAAAGGAAACGGTGCCGCCTTTTTCGTAAACATTGACAGCGCCTATGACAACAACATGATCTCCTTCCTGCACATGCTCCATAGTGCGGCCTGCCCGGTTGCGGAACAGTATCGCGCGAATAGAGCAGTTGGCATCGCATAATGTCATATAATAGTGGCCGTTGGAGGCTCGTTTCAGCCCCATGATATTGCCTTCCATCGCGATGCTTTGCAAGCGATAATCTTTTTCTATATCTGTTTTAATACGTCGTACTACATCCGTCACAGAAGCGTACTTCATTTATCCTTTTCCTTCCTGCCAGGCAGCCCAAAAGGCCGCACCGGAGCTGTTATCCGCACTATATCCATCGGGAGCCAAGTGCAGTTGCATATTGCGTTTGGTACAATACGCAGCTAGCTGCTGCCGCAAATACCGGTTGGACATCACACCGCCGGCAGCTACCAGATGGCTTGCTGCGGGAATTTTCTGATCCATCATGCGGCGAAGCCCGTCCCAAACCGTAGCCAGTGTCCACTGGCAGAGAGCCGGTATATCTGCATCTCCTTTGGCAATGAGGCGCTGCGCCTGGGATTCCGGGCCGGAATAGCTGACAGCCCCCTGCCGGCACCAAACATGTCCTGCTTTGACAGGAACGGCAACATCCTGAGCCATTTTATCTACATATATTCCTGCCGGAAATGGAAATCCCAATGCAACGCCAATTCTATCAATAAATTGGCCGGCACTGATATCACTCGTCCCGCCTATGCGTGTAATTTCCAGTCCTTGGGCATCCGGCACAGCCTGGAGCATATCTGTCGTACCGCCGGACAAATGCAGGCCATAAAAATCATGTTCCGGCATACTGCCTGTATCGCGCAGAGCCGCCAGCAAATGATTTTCCTGATGACTTATCGTATACAGCGGTACATGCAGCACAGCTGCCAACGAACGGCCATAGCCAAGACCAGCTAAAAACGCCGGCATATAGGAATCTTCCCGCCGCCGCGGCTTATCCGTCACGCCAATGGCGCAAATACGGGCATTGGCCAAATACGGCACCAACCGCTCAAACAAAACAGGCAGATTGCGCATATGCTGATATACCATATTGGACTGTGACAATCCCCGGCTGCCTTTTTTGACTGATAAAATAAGGCGTTCATCGGCTGCTACATGGTATGATGAATCGACAAGACACAACGACGTCGTATAACAGCTCGTATCAATTCCTAAAAATACGTTCATTAAGACCGCGACCTTACATATGCGCCCAACACGCCGTTAATAAAGCGGGCTGACGTTTCACCGCTGTATTCTTTTGCCAATACAATCGCTTCGTTTAAAATAATCGACGGCGCCATTTCTTCTTTTGGGTATACCAGTTCACACAATGCCAAGCGCATAATATTTTTGTCTGTATTATTTAATCTAGCAATATCCCAGCCCTTGGCATATGTCTGAATAATCGCATCCAATTCGTCTTTATGGGTTGTTACGGTCTGTAAAATATATTCACCGTATGCCGTGTCATTGGCACCTGTGTTTTCTGTTTCTTTTAAATCGGCTGCTGTTACTGTATCTTTTTCAAAAATTTCTTTTTCGCTGTACTGGATGTCATTTTCGCTGTGAAATTCACGAGAAAACAAACATTCCAATGCCATTTGGCGTGCTTTATGTCTGCTCACGCTAACCTCCTATAGTATCATGCCCACAATTAGGCTGAATCAGTAAATCTTCAATCGTTACCTGCACAGAAAGTTCTTTAGGCTCTACCATGATGCGAACTGCCTGCGCGGCTTGCTGCTGTACGGTCAATGCCAGTGTACGCAGCGGCACACCGTAATAAGCCTGGATATGAATATCCACTGTAATACTGCCATTATTATTTTTGACGAGTATGCCCCGCCCCTTTTTGCCGGCTACACCCTTGACATGCAGGGCAGCTGTTTCAGCAATTTGGGCCAATGCCCCTTCACTGACCATATAGGCAAACGGCTCCGTTTCGTTAGTCATGACGAATCCCTTCTGTGCTCTTTTCTGGAAAAACGATGTCCTGTACCATCACATGAACCGCATGCACACGGCACCCCGTCATGGCTTCCACTGCATCTTTTACTTTTTTCTGCACAGCCAGCGCCATATCCGGAATCCGGCAGTTGTACCGCACCAACAGCCGAACGGTAATATCGGCGTATATACCGTCAATCGTCGTATCTACGCCTTGGGCCGGATTAACTCTGCCGACTTTCCGGGCTGCTGTTTCTGCAATAGTAGCATCCAAGGCAGCTACTTCCGGTACAGAAGCCGCCGTCTGCGAGGCAATAATAGAAATAACGCGCTGTGTCATGTGTATGCTGCCTAATAGGTTGGTTTCCGTCGTTTCCATGTCGATTCACCATTCATAAAATTCACAAAAAGCGATGAGAAACTCATCGCTTTTAAAGTAATCCTTTGTATGCTTATGCTCTGCCTGTATACTGGCCTGTTCTTGTATCAATCTGGATAACTTCGTCCTGGTTGATGAAGAGAGGCACTTTAACTACATAGCCAGTTTCCAATTTAGCCGGTTTCGTAGCACCGGTTGCTGTATCACCGCGAACACCCGGTTCCGTTTCTACTACTTTCAATTCTACAGAAGCAGGAAGGTCGATACCGATGACTTTGCCTTTAAACATCATAACGGATACGGTCATATCTTCTTTCAAGAAGTTGACAGCCGTGCCTAATGTGTCTTTGTTCAATTCAATCTGTTCGTATGTTTCGTTATCCATGAAACAGTACATGCCTTCATTTTCATAGAGGTACTGCATCTGACGGCGGTCTACGTGGCCATCCTGTACTTTTTCGCCTGCATTCCAGGTACGTTCTACTACAGCGCCCGTTTCGAGGTTTTTAATCTTAGCGCGAACAAAGGCTGCCCCTTTACCAGGTTTTACATGCTGGAATTCAACTACCTGCCATACCTGGCCATCGATTTCGATGGTTACACCTGGTCTAAAATCATTACTTGTAATCATGTCTAATTCCTCCTATAACAGCTCCATCAATTCTTTTGATGTTTTGGTTAGTATTTCACAGCCAGTAGCTGTAACGGCAACGGAATCCTCTATGCGGACACCGTATTTGCCTTCTATGTACAGTCCCGGTTCTACCGTGACTATCATATTTTTCTTCAGCACGCCTTGTGAACGCGGTGAAAGAACAGGCTGTTCATGAATTTCAAGCCCCGTCCCATGTCCCAATGCATGCGTAAAATACTGTGCCATGTCATGGTTGGCAAAATACTGGCGAACAGTATCATCCGCGTCTTGACACGACAAACCTTCCTTGATTATGGATACGCCCAGTTTCTGTCCTTCTAATACCAGCGCATAAAAATCTTTTTGGGCCTGCGTCGCTTTGCCAACGACGACAGTACGCGTCATATCAGAATGATAACCTTCCCAAACAGCTCCAAAATCAAAGGTCAGAAAATCGCCCTTTTCGACAACTTTGGTGCTGGCCGTGCCATGCGGCATAGCAGACCGTTTGCCGGAAGCGGCAATCGTTGTAAATGATTTTTCTTCTGAGCCCAAAAGCAGCATATTGCTTTCCAAGCGGGCTGCTAGTTCTTTTTCTGTGACACCCGGCTTGATGTACGGCAGCAAATCGGCAAAAGCTTGGTCGGCAATTTGGCTTGCTTTGCGCGTAGCTTCCAACTCATATGGTTCTTTGACAGCCCGAAGCTGCGTCAAATCTTCTGCCTGGAAATAGCATTCACAATCTGCGGCAATATTTTCATACATATAATGCGTCAAAAAATTTTCTTCATATACCGCTGTCTGTATGCCCATTTCTTCCAGCGACTGACCTATACAGCCCGTAAGGCTGCCCATGTGATTTTTTACTGTATACCAGGTTCCGGACTGCTGAGCGGCTTGCTCCGTATAACGGGAATCTGTCCACAAAACGGCTTGGTCTTCACTGAGCACCAAGGCCCCTTCTCCGCCTGTAAATCCACTAAAATACCGTAAATTTTCAGGCTGAACAATGACAACTCCGTCTGCTGTATGTTCGTGCAGAAACTGACGCAGGCGGGTAATTCTTTCTTCTATCATAGTATCACCCATATTTATTCAATTATCTTTAATGATACCATACAACCGTCATTATTACAAACACTTTACGTTGTGATTATTCGCAAAACGGCAAATCTTTTTCTTCCTGCGCCAAGCTGCGGTACTGTCCCGGTTTCAATGAGCCGTCCAGCATGAGCGCACCAATAGAACGGCGGTGCAGTGCCGTTACAGTAAGGCCCACTGCCGCGCACATCCGCTTGACTTGATGGTATTTCCCTTCCTGCACCGTAATATCCAGTGTCTGCACTCCTGTCACTGCCGCATGCGCCGGCAGGCACTGCAGACCATCAGCCAGGACGATGCCCTTTTGAAACTGTGCTTCTATATCTGCCGGAATACTGCCGTCCACAACGGCTTCATACACTTTATTGATGTGCTTTTTAGGAGACGTAATGCGGTGCGCCCACGTACCGTCATTCGTCAGCAGCAGCAGCCCCGTTGTATCTTTATCCAGCCGGCCAACAGGAAACATACCGGCTCCCTGATAAGACTGCGGCAGCAAGTCCAAAACCGTTTTGGCAAACCGGTCTTCTGTCGCCGACAGCACGCCCTGGGGCTTATACAGCATAAGATAATAAAATTCTTCATACTGCACGGCTTCTCCATCTACCTGCACGGTATCCAGCTGCGGGTCTACCTTGGCTGCGCTGTCTTTGCAGCATTGGCCATTAACCCATACATGCCCGCCTTTGCACAATTCTTTCAGCTGCTTTCTGGTGCCCCAGCCGCAGTGCCCCAGCAGTTTGTCCAATCGCATTGTTTTTGCCATCGTATCACCTCATAAACTCGGCATATCCCATTGTGCCTGATAGCCGGCCATTCCCTGCAGGTGCTGCGTGCAGTTCATCAGCGTCATGACATTTTTTTCACCGTAATACTCGATAATATTAAACGCCGTATTATATTGCTGGAAACACCAGATACGCCGCAGATCCAGACCCAAAAGGCCAAAGAGCAAGCACCGTATGGAAGCACCGTGAGATGCAATCAACACCGTATCACCATCTTTATGATGACTCAAAATTTCTTTTGTCTTCGCTGTAATCCGCTGCTCTACCTCTAAAAAAGATTCGCCGCCATGAGCCGGCAATGTGCCGTCAGAATCGTAAAAGGCTTCAATTTCTCCCGGCCACTTCTCGGTAATTTCTTGATACGTGTGTCCTTCCCAGACGCCAAAATTAATTTCCCGCAGCGCATCATAGGACTGTACAGCCAATCCGTGCGGCTTTGCTACAATCTCCGCTGTCTTTCTGGCCCGCTGCAGCGTACTGCTGTATATGCCGTCAAAATGAACGGACTTCAAAAATTGGCTCAGGCAGTTGGCCTGTGCAATGCCCCGCGCATTCAGCGGCACGTCTGTCGAGCCTTGATACCATTGCTGTACGTTGCCGTCTGTTTCGCCATGACGAACCAAATATAGTTTTATCATATTCATAATCCTCCTGCAGGAATATACTGTTATCTATCTTTTCTGCCAGCTGTCTGACAGCTTATGTTTTATTATAGCGAATTTCCCCCCAGATGAACAGACACAACAGAAAGGAGAAACACCAGTCCCAACAAAGCCATTTCGCTGCCTTCCAAGACAGCCCCATAGGTATCCCCGGTGACACCTCCCAAAATGCGGGTCAAATACCGGTTCGCAGCCAAAGAAAACAGCATGGCAGCTCCCAAAAGAAATACATACAAAAAACCGCTGTATATCACAGGCAGCAGTGCCAGAACAAAGGCACCCTTCATCGTATACGACGGCGCATACTGCCGGAATGCTTTTCCCAGTCCTTGCTTTCGGGCATAGGGAAACTGAAAAATGCTAATCAGCGTGCCAAACCGGACTGCTGCCGGAATGCCTGCCAGCGCCGCCAATGCCATATCCGGAGAACAATTAGCCAAGAAGGCAATTTTTAACGAAGCTAAAAAGAAGAACGCAATAATACCGTTGGACCCTACACAGCTGTCTTTTAAAATCTCCAGCATCCGTTCACGGCTTCTGCCGGAAAATATGCCGTCAGCCGTATCCATAAAACCGTCAGCATGCAGTCCCCCTGTAATAAAAAACCAAGCTGCCACGACAAACAGCGACCGATACGGTTCACCTACGATAACGCTGCAGCCTGCATACAGCAAAGCAAGCAGGATACCGATAAGCCATCCTACTAATGGAAAAAATAAAACAGCCCGTCCAAAGTCCTCATTCGTCCAAACCGTTTGTCTGACAAGCTGGATACGGGATAAAAACTGCAGCGCAATCAAAAAAGACTTCATACGGTACCTCCCAGCTGCACTTGGCGGCTTTTTAGTTCTATCGTAATACCGCAAATAGTCGCATACACTTCTGCCGCTTCTGCTGCCGCTTTCTGATTCACTACGCCAATTAATTCCCGGTACAGCCGGCTGATGCGTCCCATCGGCACAATACCGCAGCCCAATTCATTGGTAACAAACACGACTTTTTTCCCATCTGATGCATGAATGCACCGGCAAGTCTGTTCCATCTCCTGCAGTGCTTTTTCTATAATCACGCCGTCGGCTTCTTCTTCATGGGCAAATAAAAAATTAGAAAAATACATCGTCAGGCAATCCACCAATACCACATCGGCCGCTTGTAAAATCTGCGGCATCCTGGCCGGCATGTCATACGGCATTTCTACAGTCTGCCAGCTGCTGGGCCGCCGTTTTTGATGCGCAGCAATTTTCCGCTTCATTTCTTCATCCAACGCCTTGGCCGTTGCCGCATAGATTTTTCGTCCTGTACACGTCTTCAGATACGTTTCAGCAAAAACGCTTTTGCCGCTTTTGGCTCCTCCCGTTACTAATATACATGTTCCCGGCATTGTTTTTTCCTCCCCCAAAAAATATACTTCCTATTATATCATATCTCCAACACGCTTTTTTGCCTGCAGCAATACATACACCATATCTCTGCTATACGTCTTTTCTATACACGGCGTCTTCACTGCAAACGCGTTCAAGGATATCTGTAAAACAATAAAAAATCCACCTAATATATTCAGGCTATTAGGTGGATACAACTTATGATTATTTTCGTATTTCCGTATACAAGTGGAACAATTCCGGCAAAATAATTTTATCCATGCCCACTTTTATCAGCTGCGGCAGTCCCGGCAAACAAAATACCAGGCACTGATGAATAATACCGGCAGCCGAGCGATATGCCAGCGCCTGCACGCCGCACACACGGCGATAGGCAAAATAGGTCATCATTTCAGAAAAGCCCTGGATTTCTTTTTCAAACTGCGGCATAATGGTTTCCAACGTGACATCCCGTTTGGGAAGTCCTGTGCCGCCGCTCGTAATAATCACATCCACGCTGCATACCCATTCGTGTATATGGCGATTAATTTCATCTTTATCATCTTTTACAATTTCATAATCTACTACCTGATGGCCGCTGTTTGCCAGTGCTGACTGAATCATCAACCCATTCGTGTCATCTGAAAAAGACCGGCTGTTGCTGATGGTCAGGATAGCCGCTCTCAAGGGATGTTCTTCTGTCGTTTTCCCCACAATATTACCTCCTTCTGCATACGCAGTGCATGTTCCTTATTCGTATATAGTAATAATTCGACTTTCTATCATAAATTCCTACTTGCATTTTATAGAATCCTTCAAATCATACATCTCAATTTATCATAAAAGCGGCTGCAGGTGTTGTAAATTTTTTTCATTCCCGTATAATAGAAAAGGTATATGCAGTATATCATATATCTGCATGCACCGCGTATTTATTTTAGTAAAAATGGCATCTTGAAAGGAGATTTTGGCTTATGCTACGAAAAATTACAGCGTTACTCGCCATGCTTACGCTCACAGGATCTATGCTGGTTTCAGCTATGTTCTTTGACGATAATCCCCGTTATATTCAAGTCGGCCACGACGATACGACAGAGTCATATATTGATACGACTTCCATTCAAAACGTTCGTTACGATCCGCCATACTACATGATTCGCGCGACTGTCATCACCTATGATTATACAACGAATACGGCCACGGGATACGAAAATAATTTTTTCTACAACTTTAAAGGGCAAACTGTAAAAGCGCAGACGATTGGAACCTGTATCTACACGGAAGACGGTACACCATCACCCGTTACGCCTATTGCAAATCCGGAAGTAAATCTCTGTGACAGATATTCGGTCAATGGCAAAGCCGCAGACAATGCCTTTTTCAGCTGTTACAATATGACCTTTTACCACACATTTACCAACTAAAGGCAACATCATTTTAACATAAAGGATTTGATAGCATGGATTCATTACTTCACATCGGTGGTACGCTCGTCGCATTAGTATTCTTTGGGGCTGTTATTTACTCACTTACGACTTCCTATCGCAAGCGGCAGCAAAAAGCACAGCACCAAAAAGACTTGGCAGCCAAAAAACATGTGCACGTAAAACAACTGCACCAATACGACGTAACACCGCAAAACGGATATTATACGTATCCGCTGCCAGCGGGAAGCCAGCTGCACCGATATCCGCAGGCATTTACAGCCGTATCTGTAACCCTTGCCAATAAACAGCCGTATTCTATCTGCTTAATTGGCTTTGCAGAATTTGAAAAGGGAGAACTAAAAGATACGCATTATTTTTATGTCCGTCCTCCTGAAGCGTTTTCCTCGATTAAGGGACATCCGGAATTAACATGGGAAATTCTCAGTAAAGCCGATGAATTCGGCGAATATTGGAATGCCGGCATGAAAGAGTATTTCACAACGCATACGCTGGTAGCTCATCACGCTTCGTATGTGTTGGGATGCGTTGCCCATGCATTAAAAATATACGGCATCGATATGCCGCCAGTCCATTATATTGACACACTGGAAACAGCTAAAAAACTCTATCATTTTTCTTCCAACCAGCTTTCTGTGATTTGCCAAGAAATGGATATTGAACTGGATGAAAAAAATACGTTGAGCGCTGCCGCTGCTACCGGTCAATTTCTTATCAAAGCCAAGCAAGAATATCCTATGTACCTTCCTGCCATCCATTATCTATACAAAGACCCCGCACAGGAACAGCAGCTGGCAAGTATCATTGCCGCAGTAGAACGTGAAGAATGCACACCGGAAGAAATGTTTGCACCTAATCCGGTAAATCAGGCGATGCTGCAGACACTGCTGGATAAAAAGTATATCGAGCCAGGAGAAAAAGAAGGCACGTATTACGCAACCAATGAAGGCCTCGACTTTTCCGAATCTATTTTGTAAGGCATTCAAACGACAATTGTTACAGTTTAGTGACAATTGTCGTTTTTTCTCTATATGTATATGTATTTTTTGCTATACTATTATGTATATACATCTATACATCAAAGGAGGCTATATGTTATGAAAAAGCTCTCTCGTATTCTCACTATAACTACATTAAGCATGACCACCGCAGCCTTTACTGCCGCAGCCTTTGCCGCATCACCGGCACAAGATATGCCGAAAATAATTCGCCACGACATGCCTAATTATGCATTAACGGACAGTTCATCTTACGCCGTATCCAAATCGCTGATTGTCAATGGTCAAAAGCTGGACATGCAGCCTTTACAGCTTAACGGCTGTCTGCTCGTACCAGCCCGCGCTGTCAGTGATGCCCTGGGATTTACGACAACCTGGAATGCCGCTGAACAGGCTGTAACGATTACTGGTCCCTATATGAAAACAACACAATACCTAGGCGTAGATTTTTCCAGTGCCGTAACGACAATTCCCGGTGCAGTCGGCATGACAACGCCCACCTCGTTTGGAGCCGCTCCTATATTGGTGCATAATACAGCCTATGTTCCTGTCGAAATTTTTAAAATCATCCAGGGAAATGAACCGGACGCACTAACGATCTCCGACACAGCCATCGAATTAAAAACCATCGCGCACAAATAAAACAGCTGTCTCATACACAAACAACTGTATGAGCTGCTGCAGTACATTTCCGCTGTCATAGCCGTTAAGATTAAAATACGTATGATTTGTTAAATTGCAGATTGTATCGGCATCTGCCATGGCTTCATACCGAATAGAAAAGGCATCATCTTCACTCAAATCATACCAAACCGCTGCCTGCAGCGTCCCCGGATAGTTTTCTTCTCCATCAGGACTCGTATACGTAAGCTTTAATCCTTCAGCCGTTTCTCCTGCCTGCCAAAGCTTCTTGTGAAACCCCATCCACGTGCCGCCATGGAGGTAATTACGGCCATTATTACATTCAAGCTGATACTCCCTGCCATGGATACAACGCTTTCCTCCAGCAATGCGGTTACTGCAGCGTCCAATCAAGGCACCTATAAATTGGGTGTCCTGCACATGCCCGCCGTAAGTGCAGACAGAAAGGGCTGTGCCGTTACGGTTAGTCAATGTATACAACTATACGTTTCGTCCGTCGGGCAGACTGCCAAACGATGTTACGGTTATATTGCTCATAAGCTAATTCCTTTGGCTACGCTAAGTATTCAATATCTTTTATTATACACTACCACTCGTTCTTTTCACAATAAACATTGACAATCTCTCCAAATGATGATAATATCTTGATGTTGCATGTATTTAAAATTTTTTATATGAGGTGATGTATCAATGGCAACGAGGAGAGAAGCACGTTTTAAGGAATGTCGCCGGTTCGGACTCAATGTGTACGGACATCCTAAGGCATTAAAACGTGTGAAAAAAGAACAACGTCAGAAGAAAATGTCTGAATATGGCACACAGTTATTGGAAAAACAGAAACTTCGCGCATACTACAACTTGCTCGAACGTCAGTTTGTCCGTTATTATGATAAAGCCAAAAAGATGGACGGCGTAACTGGTCAGAACATGTTAAAATTGTTGGAATGCCGCTTGGATAACTTGGTATACCGTATCGGTTTTGCAAGCTCCATTCGCCAGGCTCGTCAGATGGTCAACCATGGCCACATCTTAGTTAATGGCAAACGTTGCGACATTCCGTCTGCACACGTAAAAGTTGGTTCCGTTATCGCTTTGAAAGAAGCTTCCCGTTCCAACGAAATGTACAAAAAATCCTTCCAGGAATTGAAAACATTTGATGTTCCGTACATCGAAAAGAATTTCGACGGCTTCGAAGGCACACTTACACGTATGCCGGAACGTGATGAAATTCCAGTAGAAATCAACGAAACACTTATCGTCGAATTGTACTCCAAATAATAAAGATTTAGTATACATTTAAAGCAAAAGAACGTCCGATTTGGGCGTTCTTTTTTTTATTTATATTGGTATTGTCATATAAGATTGCAAAAAAGGAGCTGCAACAAAATGTAATTCATTTTATTACAGCTCCCTTTTACTATACTGTTTGAGGTGTATCGTTTACAGCTTGATGACATATTTTCTTCAAACTAAAAACCAAACACGCTACATTATAGTTTTCTGTATTTATATATTATTTTTCAAAATCAATGACCTTGCCAGGATTTAAAATCCAGTTGGGATCGACTGCTTTCTTAATGGTTTTCATCAATTCCAATTCTACAGGGTCGGTGTATTTTTCCATGTATGCTAAGCGTTTGAGACCTATACCATGTTCGCCGGAAAGACGGCCGCCTAATCCATATACATATTTATAGGCTGTTGCACGGAATTCTTTTAACTGCTTATTCCATTCTTCATCGCTCATATCACATTTTAAAATTTGGAAATGCAAGTTGCCGTCGCCGGCATGAGCTAAGCAGAATACACGGAAATCGTATTTTTTGCTTTCTGCAACCAGCGTCTGAATGCAGTCAGCAATTTTGGTTACCGGTACGACTAAATCTTCTGATGTTGCTACTTTTGAAAAGACACGCGTGCTTTCCAAGCAATTGCGGCGGACTTTCCAAACACGGTCATCGGCTTCTACGATATCCGTAGCCCCGCATTCTTCACAAATAGCTGCCAATTTTTCCATTTTTTCATCCAATTCATTTTCATTAAATGTTTCAATGGAAATAATATCATAACAGCCGTCTTCATAATGCGGCAAGCGCAGTTCACTATAATCGCTGGCACTGCGGACAAAGTTGTTATCCATAAATTCAACAGAAGTCGGATTGAGACCTGCTTTGACCAATTTAGGCACTAATGCCGTTGCCTTTGCCAAATCCGTAAAGACAGCCAAGACATCCAGGCGGTACGGGCAAAGCGGTACTAATTTCAGCGTCGCTTTGGTAATAATACCCAAGGTGCCTTCTGAACCAATAATTAATTGATCTAAACAAAAACCTGTGGAACATTTTTTTAATGTAGCTCCTAAATGGGCAATTTTGCCATTCGGCAGGACGGCTTCAATGGAATATACTTGGTGGCGTGTCGTGCCGTATCGAACCGCTTTGTTGCCGCCGGCATTGGTTGCCAAATTGCCGCCAATCAAACAGCTGTCAGAACTGCAGGGATCACCAGCGTACATAAGGCCTTTGGAATTAGCCAAATTTTGAATGTCAATCGTGCGAACGCCGGCTTCGACAGTCATGTACATGCCGTCTTCATTCAATTCCAAAATTTTATTCATGCGTTCCATCAAAACGACAATACCTTCATATGCTGGCACAGCGCCGCAGCTGACACTCGTGCCTGCGCTGCGCGGCGTAACAGGTACATGATACTGATTGGCCAATTTCATGATAGCTGCGACTTCTTCTGTACAGCCCGGCAGTACGACGACTTCCGGTGTATGCCAAAATGAAGGAGCCAAACTTTCATCGGATTTATATACATCCAATACATCGGCATCTGTTTTTACATTTTTATCCCCAACAATATCTTTTAATGCTTGTATTACTTCATCTGTTACCTTGTTATATGGTTTCATTGTACTTCTCCTTACTACTCGCAACTTGAGTTTCTTCTAGTGCAACACTTGGGTTACAATGTACCTATTATAGTACAAATTAAGAGATTTGTCTCCCTATCTTTTTAAAATTTTTTTTGCTTATTTGTCTTATATTTTTATATTTTTGCATATAATAAAAAGGTAAAACGTATAAATAAAGGAATTATACGTTTTACCTTTTTTCATTTTTCTTTTAATTATTGAAATAAATTTATTTTAATACAGGGAATGTCGCTGCGGCATGGCTCATAATCGTAACTTTATAATCGCTCTTTCCTTCGTTAGCCAATTCAGCCTGTGCCATGTTCCAAGCATCTTCTAAGGTAGCTGCCGGAATTTGTCCGCTCTGCCGAATGATGTCAAAATTTTCCGGACGCGTAACGATGTATACCTGTTTCATTGAATTGATGATGCAGTGCGTTTTAAAGGCAACAAAAGCCGGAATGGAAAAGTCCGCGCGCAAGTCTTTTTCAAAAGCCTCCATATCACTGCGGAAAAACCAGTCTGTAAAAATAGCCGGTTCTTTAATATCCGGGCAGTCCAGCGTAAAAATCATAATGCCGCCGGGTTTCGTCGCAAATACTGCATTCATGTGGGCTTTTGTACTTTGATAGAGATTCATGTCCTTGGGATAGCCGCCGGCAGATCCAATCGTCACATCTGCTTGTTCTTGAATAGGTACACTGGCAATACGCAGTAAATCTTCACAGCCTTTTTTCCATGCTTCATACCAATGGCCGCCTACTACTTCATATAAATCACCGTCAGCCGTAAAGACCGTATTGACCAAAAATGCCGGATTGAGCAGTGCTGCAGCTTGGCGCATATCGTCATGCAGCGGATTATGCTCCAGCAGACTCGTTTCACACAACGGGTTGCAGCCGCCGCCAATTTCGTCAGTCAATGCCAATGCGTGATTGCGCATAATCGTTTCATAACTGGAAATTCCAGGAAGCACGCTTTTGCGGCCGCCGCCAAACCCAGCCATTGGATGGAATGATACGGCACCCGTCAAGATGACTTTGTCTGCTTCTACGGCGCGTCTGTCCAAGAAAATATCATTCCCGTGCGTTGTCGTGCCGACTTTGACCAGATTGGCTTCGTCACGGCAGTCATGATTGACAATATGAAGGCGTTTTACCATTTCTTCGCCGCAAACAATATTATTTTCTTCCGGCGTGTGCGCCCGATGCGTCCCCTGTGCAGTAATAACTGTAATTTGTTCATCTTTTACGCCTATGGCATTAAGTTCTTCTACAATAACAGGCAGCATTTGCGCTGTATGAACAATACGTGTAATATCACTTACTATAATGGCAACGGTATCCGTCGCCTGAATGACCTCGCGAAGAGGCGCACTGCCAATGGGGTGGCGCAAAGCTTGGCGCACTGCTGCCGCTTCATTGGTTACAGTGTCTACTTGATTGCCGTGCAAATCATATAATATATGCGATTCATCCAACGCTACGGTTTGTACTCCTTTTCCACAAGGAAGAGAAAATGTTTTCATTTGTTAGCTCCTAACTGCATTTCATATCAGTTAAATAAATTCCAGCGGCCCATATACAGGGCAACAAGTGCCCGTATAAACAGCAGGGAAAATAATATAACCGTTAAAATATATAAAAAATTTTCAAAATCATCCATATGATTGGCTTTATGCCGAATCTGCCCCAAAAAGTGAGAAATATGCATCATGCGTATTCGCCTTCTTTTTTCAAATTACTCACTTGTATGATGGTCAGGAAATAATTCATGGATTTTACGTGCTGATTCTTCGTCTTGCTGTATTCCCTTCAGCAGCGTTTTTTCCGAATTTTCCATATGTTTTTTAGCCACTTTGCGGGCCATAGCACTATTATGCTGGGCAATATTTTCTACCATCTGGCGATGTTCTTCCCACGTAGCAGCCAATCGGCCCGGATAATGCATGGAAATGGAACGGAAACGCAGCATTTGTTCCCGCAAATTATGAAGAATATCTACTAAACGCTGATTCCGGCTGGCATGATACAATATGTCATGGAACCGTACATCGGCGTCAACGATTTTATCAAACTTATCGTTAGCCATGTATTCATTAATTTCTACTAAAATGCGTTCCAAACATTCTAATTCGTCCGGTGTAATTCGTTCTGCCGCAAGGCCGGCTGCTAATTCTTCCAAAGCACCGCGAATTTCAAAAACTTGAGAAATATCTTTCAGGGATATATCTGCCACGTAGGTACCGCGTCGCGGCACCATGACTACAAATCCTTCCAATTCCAATTTGCGGATTGCTTCGCGTATCGGCGTACGGCTTACGCCTAATTCTTCTGCCAGCTGAATTTCCATAAGCCGTTCACCCGGTTTTAATACACCGTCTTTAATGGCCTGCCGCAGGGCTTCGCTGACAACATCCCGCAACGGCTTATAGGCATCCAGCTGAATAGGTTCTAATTTATATTTCTTATTTTTCATACGATCTTCATTCACTCCTGACAAGTCTGCTTATATATACATCCATGGGCTGGGTACTTGCCTCATCCCGTATTTTATCATATATCTGCTGTCCTTTTTCCTGCGGCGGCACCAAAGCAAAAACCGTCGGCCCGCTGCCGGCCATCAAAGGACGAAGTCCGTGCGCCTGCAAAAGACTGCGGCACGCTTCGATGAGCGGTACATCAGGAATCACTAATTCTTCAAATGTATTGCCCATGGCAGCTGTCAGCATGGCAAAATCCTGCTGCCGCACAGCCTGCGCCGCTTTTTCTACTGCCACAGGCTTAATGTGTGCAGACCGATCAAATAATCCGTATGCTTTGCCCGTATATACAGGCACACGGGGATGAACAATCACCACTTCCCATGCAGGAAGGGACGGCAGTTCTTCTAATTGGTCGCCAATACCCTGACCGCGCCTGCTGCCGCCACAAATACAAAAAGGAACATCTGCACCTAACGCTGCGCCGATTTGACACAGCGTTTCTTGTGATAAGCCCAGCTGCCACAGCCGATTTAGACCTCTCAATACAGCGGCACAATCTGTACTGCCGCCTGCTAAGCCGGCGGCAATCGGAATATGTTTTTCTATATGCACATGGGCACATCGTCCCTTGCTGTATGGCTGCAGCGCTTTAAATGCTTTATAGGCTAAATTAGATTCGTCACAAGCAAGCTCCGGCTCAGAACATGTCAGCTGCCACTCTCCTGCTTCTTCCAGCTGGACAATATCATGCAGTGCAATCGCTTGAAATATCGTATCGATATTATGATACCCGTCATCTCGTTTTCCTGTTATCGCCAATGCCAGGTTAATTTTTCCGTAGCCAATTTCCTCTATCACACTGCATCCCCATCCCAAATACAAAATATAAGTTTCTATATTGAATTAAATTTTGCTTATGTTATAATGATGAAACAACTAGGATACAGTGCATAGTTTTCTTGGCTCCGTATCCTGTCTCAATGCACATAAATACCATTGTGCCAATTTAAATTATACCGTTTTTTCTTTTATTTTACAATTGTTTCTGTATACTGTAGGAGCAAAGAAATATGAAATCAAATCAAAAAACATCGTTAAAGAAATTCTCCATCCCGTATCTCGCCTCGCTTATCGGCGGCTTGATTGTCGCGATTGGCATGAATGCCTTTTTTGTTCCCCATCATTTGCTGAGCAGCGGCATCGGCGGCATCGCTATCATGGCCTATTTTGCAACCGGATTTCCTATTGGTATTGGCATTTTTGTATTGAATATTCCGATTATGATTGCCTGTTATAAATACATGGGACGGCAGTACACCGTTCTAAGCATCGTCGGCACCGTATTATTTTCAGCGCTAGTCGATGGAACTGCCTTTATGTCAGACTGGAACCTCATCAAAGACCCCATGATTTCCTGTATTACAGGCGGTTTAGTATCTGGGTTGGGTTTTGGTATTCTATATAAATACAACGGCAACAGCGGCGGGCTCGATGTCGTCGGTGCCATCGTCAAAAAATATTATTCTCTGGAAATGGGCAATGTTGTCATGGCTATCAATTCGATTATCCTGGCAGCAGCTGCTTACATGTTTTCTTTGGAAATGGCTGTTTTGACGTTTGTCGGTTCATATATTACGGCTTTCATTACCAACAAAGTAGTTATCGGCCTGAAACAGCGTAAATCCGTCTTTATCATCTCCAACCGTTCCGATGATATTGCCCATTTAATCATGCGCTATGTCGGACACGGTGCTACGTACTTTTACGGGCAGGGTGCGTATACAATGCAGGATAAACGCATTATTTACGCCGCTATTAAACTGACTGAAATCGCCAAGGTCAAAGAAATTGTCAACAAAATCGATCCGGGAGCTTTCATGATTATCAGTGATGCTTCAGAAGTTGTCGGCCGCGGTTTTACCGCCCCATCGGTCAAATACCACACCTATCCCGGCGATTCCCTGGCTATGCCTCACACGCGCAAATCCATGCCGCCGGAAATTAAATAAAAAACTAAACTAGTACTGCAAATAAAACAGCAGCGCTGCCAAATTAATCGGCAGATTCTGCTGTTTTATTTTTTATACTGCATTAAATTTTGCTTCAATCATAAATGATATAAAATAAATACTCTTTTTAACTATTAAACGAAACATTCGAAGAAGAGAACCAATGCAGCAAGTATATAATAGCCTGCCGCCTGACATTGCTGCCCCTATTCGTGCTGATTTTAACTTTTGTACCGCGCTGCCTCCTGCGTCTGCTGTTCCGACTTTAGTCCTTGTTTTTTTACATACTACACGCACATTTAACCTAAAAAATCCCCTGTATCAGTACAACCAATACAGGGGGTATCAAATACTATGTAATTATCTTAGTGAAGGAAAATGCTTTGACCTACGAAGCATACGACACCAGCTACTACAATAAAGAGAATGAAGTAACCAGCTACACTCTTCATAATCGTGCTAGGAAGAATGCTGTCACGCAGTTCTTTTGCTTTGCCTTCATCGACTTTATTCGCACTGATATATGCTTCCAAAGCCGGAGCAACAGCGCCTACGCCGATAGCAATACTCTGCGGGGAGAACATTTTGCCAATGCCTGCGCCGCCGGAGTTAGTAGCTGCCAGCCACAAGGACAAGAGTCCGCTGTCATACGAGGTCATACCCGTTGCAGCCATCTGTGTTGCAGCTGCAGTCTGCAGCGGCCCAAAGAGGACGTTCGCATTGGTACCGGAACCAGTAATAAATGCACCCAACGCGCCAACCAGCGGAGCAAATGCCGGATAGAAGGAACCTGTTGCAGCAACAAGAGCGTTGGCAATGGTAGCTGTCATGCCGCTGTACGTCATCAATTTAGCGGTAACAACAACAGCGATGATAGTAATATACGTAAATTTCAATCCTTTAAATGTGTTGCCTAATACGCCAAGCATTTCACCCAAACCTGTCTTCTGAACAGCACCGCCAATAAATGCGGAGAGAAAAATCATAATGCCCGGTGTTGCAATCCAAACGAATGTGTACGGTTTAGCACCTTCACCCATATAGATAGGGACAGACGTCTTAATGGAAGCAAGCGGTGCGTTGATAGCCGGAATCAGTTTAGACGTAACGATTAACAGTACGAAAATCAAGATAAACGGCATCATAGCGGTAATGGCTTCACCCATCGGAACGTGACGAACTTCTGCGTCAACTTTGTATTCCGGATCGTTGGCCGGGAATACTTTAGCACATACAGCAATCGCACCCATGATGATGATGGACGGAACGATAACGGACAATTCCGGTCCCATTGCCATGTTGATACCTAATTCCGGTAAAGACAATGCCAAGCCGGAAATCAAAGTCGGAATAAATACGCCTTTCAGTGCTTTCGGACCGCCGCCCATAATCATGACAACGAAGAACGGGCTGACCGTGTTCAAAATGAACAACTGAATCGCAATGAACTGACCTAAATGTACGGAATCCAAACCAGTCAAGGAAGCCAATGTTGTTGTCGGAATGGCGATAGAACCAAACGTCGTCGGAACGGAATTGGCAACCAAACAAGCCAAGATAGATTTCAGCGGATGGAAGCCCAAGCCAACCATCATAGCTGCCGGAATAGCAACGGCAGTACCAAAACCAGCCATGCCTTCCATAAATGCGCCAAAGCCCCAAGCTAACAGCAGTGACAAGATACGCATATCCGAGCTTACAGAAGTCAAAATCGTTTTAATGGTTTCCATTGCTTTCGTATGCACTACCAAGTTATACGTAAAAATAGCCGATGTGATAACCAGTAAAATCGGCCAAATTGCCAAGGCAACGCCTTCCAACGCCCCGGAGAGCATAATACCCGATTCTTTACCGAACGGAACAACAGCAACGATAAATGAAATAATAGCTGCAATCAAGCAGGCTTTCCAAGCCGGCACTTTTAAAATAGCTAAGCCAACAATGAGCCAAAGAAGCGGCAATACTGCAAGTAATACGTCCATAATCTACATTCACCCTTTCTTTTTACTACATACCCTTATTAAATACATAACCACGATTCATTTCCCCTTTATATCTTGCAAGGGGGTTTTCCGTTTTTACTAGACTCCTTTCTTTAATTTAGTAGTGTAAAGAACAACCTTTGTTATTATTATAATGCATTTTGCGAATAAAGCAACATTCTATTCAATTATTGCAACGAAGTTTTTTATTCATTCTTTTTTCGCATTTGACATAGAGTCTATGCTTAAATGTTTAGCTATCTGCGCAATGACATGTATATTACATCAGCATGCAGCAACCATAACGACTATCTATGCTATTCTGTTTTTCTTATTTTTTCATACTATATTACATTATATTTGATAAGTACATTGCATTTATAAATATATGAATGTGTATATGCATTTTAATTTATGCTTTTATATCATAATAAATAAATTCATACAAACCTACAAAAATATGGTATAATAAATGCAATCCGGAAGTTCTTTCAAAACATACGGAAATGAATCTACAAGGAGGACATCTCATGGCAGTAATTACAAAAGATACGGGTATTATTGCAGCTGTTCAAAAATATCCGCAAATCATCGAAATTTTCCAGCAGTATGGTTTGGGCTGCGTAGGCTGCATGGCCGCTCATTTTGAAACGATCGGCGAAGGTGCCGGCGCACACGGCATTGATGTAGATGCACTGATTGCTGATATCAATGACTGCATTGCTGATAAAGAAGACTAATTTTTTATGTAAAAAAGCTGTAAGAAACGGATTTTTCATCCTGTTTCTTACAGCTTTTTCTATATATCCCAACAGCTGCTTATTTTACTTTTTCAAACCGATAAGTCTGTTCTGCCCGAGGATATTTGACCTTGTCTACTTCGCTCATAAAATCTTTGAGAGGACGCGCATATGTCTTCATCGTATCTTCCAAGGCTTTATAAATAACAAATTTTTCGCCTGTTTCCGTATGTTCGGCAATGGTAATAATTTGATACGTCTTGTTTTTGAAATGGTGCCAAATTTCATTAGCTTTTGGTAATTCTCTCATGATATATCTTTTCCTCCTAAATATGATAACCTGCTGTGTATTCAACACAATGTGTTGAATGCTGTTTGATATTATACCATACAATACGCTAAAAATGTCATAGATGAAGTAAAAACTTTTCATCAAATGCCATGACTTTTACGGTTTCTTATCGATAGCGGCTCTGCCCGCAGCCAGAGACTGCTGGGCCTGTGCTGTGTTGATGCATTTACATTCTTTTTCCGCTACATCTACTCCTAATCGCTGTTTCGCTTCTTTTTTAATCCATTTGTACAGGCCATTCGGAAAATCCGGGACAGTTGTCGTCACGCCGCGCGGAAAAACAGCTTCCCGTTCTAGCGTATACTTGTCCGGATAGAGCCGTGTTGCCCGCGGATGATACATATCTACATATAAATAATCAACAAATTTTCCGCTCACATTCACCAATTCAAACACGTCAATCAGACCAATTGTCTGTATCTTATGAAAAAAGACCATAGATCCTGTACTACGCAGCCGCAGCCGCGACAAGTATGTAAATTCTCCAAAGGGCCCATTGACAGGGATAGGATTGGTAATATCATGTCCAAATCGTCCCGACGCACCACGGACTACATCACAGTCTTCGCCGGCTTCTATTTTTTCTTTTAATGACGACGGCAAGGTCTGATTTTGCATCGCAGCAGAATTAAACAACTGCAGCGCATCATCGTACATTTTTTCACTGCGCGTCTGATTCATTTCTTTACTAAAAAAATTTTCAAAGAATCCCATGGTCATATCCTCCTAAAGCCGGACGCGGCTTATTTTTATCTATTATACCATAAAAAACAGCCTGACGACGAGGTATAAACATCAGGCTGTTTACATATGCTATATAGGGAGAGGTTTAAATATTAATTTCATTTTTTTCGCGGTAAATAATCCATTCCGCGATATTATTGGCATGATCTGCCATGCGTTCTATATACTTGACAACCAGTACAAACGCTATGTAATCACGGGAATTTTCTGGGTGCGCCGTAATCTCCTGCGAAATGGCTTCCATCAGATGATTAAAGGACATGTCGACAATATCATCTTTATCTTTCATCAATTCAGCCTGCGTACTGTCTTCGCCCTGATAAAAATCCAGGACATCGCTTACCATCGACGACATGACGCCATACATTTCTTTCAGTCCGTCAGGCATGGGGACATTGTGATGGGTCTTTTCCAAATGCATGACATAATGGCATATATCAGCGCAATGGTCTGCGATTCGTTCCAAGTCAGACAAAATTTTCAATGTAGCCATCAGACTGCGCCAATCCGAAGCTGCTGGACTCTGAAGCATGCTGATATTCAAATCCTTGCGCATACATTCTTTTACAAGACTGTCGATTTCATCATCGCCTTTGTACACCGTATCAGCCAGCTCTACATCTAAATTTTCCAGTGCTTTCCATGATTTTTCGATAGCTGCTTCTATTTTGATTCCTAAGGTCGTCACATCTTTATTTAGTTCGGCAATAGCCGTTTCATAATTGCTCAACATCGTTGCTGCAGGCCTCCTCTATTAGCCAAACCGGCCAGTGATATATTCTTCTGTTTTCGGGTTGGACGGATTGGTAAACATATCCACGGTATTATTATATTCAATTAATTGGCCTAATAAGAAAAACGCTGTCTTGTCCGAAATGCGGCGTGCTTGCTGCATGCTGTGCGTTACAATGACAATGGTGTATTTTTCTTTTAACTCCAAAGCCAGGTCTTCAATTTTTTGGGTAGAAATCGGATCCAGCGCCGATGTCGGTTCATCCATCAAAATAACAGACGGATTGGCAGCCAGTGTTCTGGCAATGCACAGCCGCTGCTGCTGGCCGCCGGAAAGGCCCAATGCGCTTTTATTCAAGCGGTCCTTCATTTCATCCCAGCAGGCAGCCTGCCGCAGACTTTTTTCTACAATTTCTTCTAATTGTTTTTTATTGGAAATCCCCTGAATACGTGGACCGTAGGCAACATTTTCAAATACGCTTTTTGGAAACGGCGTAGGCTGCTGAAAGACCATGCCGACACGGTACCGCAGTGCCAGCGGGTCTACTTCTTTAAAAATATCTTTGCCTTCAAAAAGGATTTTGCCGCTGACACGGCAGCCTTCTACCCAGTCATTCATACGGTTCAGCGTCTTTAAAAAAGTCGATTTACCGCACCCTGACGGGCCGATTAAGGCAGTGATTTCATGTTTTTTTATTTTTAAATTGATGTCTTTCAGTGCCTGTACGGTATCATAAAATAAATCCATGTGGGAAACATCAAACGTGTATTCTATATTTTTCGTATCTTCCATCGCATTCACCTTTACAGCTTCTGCTGTTTTCTCCTTTTTTGCAGATACGGCACCAAAACCGGCCAAAGTCGTTGTCATTTCAGCCATTATCTGTTACCTCCCATTTTTTTATCAATACGGTAGCTCAAATACCGCGCAGCCAAACTAAATGCTACAACCAAAATCATCAAAATAGCCGAAGAAGCTGCGGCCTGCTGCGCTGCATCGGCATGCAGAGCCTCTGTGCGAAGAGCCCAAATATGAAGTGCTAAGGTTTCACCGGGACGAAACGGATTCAGCGGGCAGGATGATGCCGTAATATCCCAATTTTCCCAGTCAATATCGGTAGACATACCGGCTGTAAACATCAACGCAGCTGCTTCGCCAAACCCGCGGCCGGCAGCCATAATCAACCCTGTCATAATCCGCGGAAAACATGCAGGAAGGAGAACTCTCCAAATAGTCTGCCAATGCGAAGCTCCCAGTCCCAAACTGCCGTTGCGGTAGCTGTCCGGCAAGTTGCGCAGTGCATCTTCCGTAACGGATGTAACTAAGGGCAATGTCAAAATAGATACGGCTAATGAACCGGCAAACAGGTTCCATTGCGAACCAGTCATGACAATAAATACTAAGTAGCCAAATAACCCGACTACAATAGACGGCAGCGAAGCCAGCGTTTCAACAGCCATGCGGACCCAATGGGTCATTCTGCCTTTTTTGGCATATTCCGCTAAATAGATTCCTGCCGGAATCCCTGTAATCGTGCTGGCAATCAAAGCCAAGAATACTAAATACAACGTATTGAAAAACATATTGCCTAAGCCACTGCCGGAAAAGGACAGCATCGACAGCGTCATGCCGCTAAATCCCTCGATGACGACAAACGCAATAAATGCGATAAGGAGGAGGACGGCAAAACCGGCACCGCCAATAAAGAGGTACGTCATGCAGCGATCCATACGCTGTTTATATTGGACGCGAGACATCATTACTTGTTTCCTCCTTTAATACTGCATGCTGCATTGAGCTGATGAATGAGAAAAATAAACAGGAACGACAAGCAGAATAAAATCAGTGCCATCGTCCATAAAGCCGCACTGTATTCGCCGCCTTCCATGGCACCGCCCATATCAGCAGATATAGCCGTTGTCATGGTGCTGGCCGGTAAAAACAGCGATGTCGGGAATACTTTCATCTGGCCGATAACCATAGCAACTGCCAGTGCTTCGCCCAATGCGCGGGCCAAGCCCAAAATAATTCCCGTAAAAATACCGCCTTTAGCGGCCGGCAGGACGACGTGGGCAATCGTTTCCCACCGTGTCGCGCCTAATCCAAAGGATGCTTCACGCCAAGCCTTGGGAACAGCTGTCATCGCATCGGCTGCCATTGTCGTAATCGTAGGAAAAATCATGACTGCCAATACAATCCCTGCCGCTAATACAGAAAAGCCAAAAGGCATAGGAAAAATACGGCGTAAAAACGGAATCAATACGGTCATGCCGACAAAGCCGTAAACAACAGATGGAATCCCCGTAAACAATTCGATAGCCGGCTGAATAAGGCGCCGCGTCCTCGGCGTGGCGATTTCTGTCATAAAAATGGCAGAAGCTATGCTGAGCGGCAGCGTAATAACCAGTGCCAGCGCACATGTTACCAGCGAACCGGCCACGTACATGCCTGCACCGACTTGGCCGCCGCCTTCTGCCGTATCACTTGGATTCCATTGACCGGAAAACAGAAATTCCGCAATGCTGTGTCCAAACTGAAAAAATGTATCTGTTCCTTTGAGAAAGAGAAAGGCCCCTATAAGAAACGGCACCAGTGCCATACCGATGCCGCATACTGTAATGAAGGTCCGGGCTGCTTTCTCGTTACGGTGGGCTTTGCTGACCGCCGCATCGATTGCATTCATTACTTGTCCCTCCAACGATTAGTGAACTTCTTTAGTCTGCATTTTAGAACTTACACCATAGCCAAGTTCTTCAATCCGTTTGCCGTATTCATCGCCAGTAACGTATTCCAAGAAGGCTTTAACAGCGGCTTTCGGTTCTTTGCTTGTATAAATGTGTTCGTATCCCCATACACCGTATGTACCGTTGTAGGTATTTTCCAGTGACGGTTCTACGCCATCAATAGCCACTGCATCGACAGATTTGTCATTGATAAGATACGGCAGTGCGACATAACCAATAGCACCGGGGTTTTGCGCTACGCTCTGAATCAATATGCCGGAGTTATCTGTTTCCAAGGATTTGTTGTCTGCTTCTTCTGCACCATTGATGGCATATTGTTTGAAGAGAGCTCTGGTACCCGATGTTTTCGGACGGGTTACCAAGACGATCGGCATATCTTTACCGCCTACATCTTTCCAGTTCGTTACTTTCGCTGTAAAAATATCTGCCAACTGCTGACGAGTCAAGTTTTTGACGCCAACATCTTTGTTAATAATCGTAGCAACCGTCATAACGCAGACTTTATGGTCTACTAATTTATCCGCTTTTGCTTTATCCAATTTCGTTTCAGCCGGTACATCGGAGTTGCCCATATCTACAGAGCCGTCAGAAACTTGTTTGAGGCCTGTGCCAGAACCGCCTGCATTTAATGTAATCGTTACATCTTTATTATTGACTTTAAATTTTTCAGCAGCGTCCTTAACCAGCGGCAGCAATGCCGATGAGCCGGAACCTGTAATACTGCCTTTGACAGCAGCCTGTTTGCCGCCGTCACTTTGCTGGCTGCCGCAGCCGGCAGCACCTAATACCATCATAGCGGCCAACGCGGTAAGTATAACTTTTTTCAATTTCATTATAAATCCTCTCCTTTAATACATATCCTTGTATCGCTTTGTTTCAAGTACAACCTTATCCTATCAAGTATATGTAAGTTTCTTATGTAAACAATGTAAAGTTTTGTAAAATATTTCTGTTTCTTTATTCCTGCCAAAAAAAGCTGCAGCAAAATGAAATTTATTAGTTCATTTTGCTGCAGCCCGTTTTACTATACGATGTTAAGCGCATAGTATATCGCATTACTATTCATTTTCTTCAAACTTCAACCAAACGTTCATAGGAAGGAACATGATACATGATAAAAAATGTTATATTACAGTTATATCTTTTGTTCTGCCGGTAATTCTACTGTAATCGTTGTGCCTGTATTCTCTTTACTTTTCAGTGTAATCGTGCCGTGATGACGTTCTGCTATATGCTTGACGATAGACAATCCTAAGCCGCTGCCGCTGATTTTCTTGGAACGGCTGGAATCTGCCCGGTAAAACCGTTCAAAAACTCGTTTTTGCTTGTCTTCAGGAATACCAATTCCCGTATCCTGTACAGTAAAGAAAATCGTATTTTCTTTTTTTTGCAGGCTGACATATACATGGCCTCCGGGCAAATTGTACTTGACTGCGTTATCAATCAGGTTCATCGCCATTTCCCTCAGCAGCCCTTTGTTGCCTATGACAGATACTTCTTCCATCGTACAATGAATGGTTACCTTTTTTTCTATCAGTACTGGTTCCATAAATTCTACAATATCATTGACAATGTCTTTCAAAAAAACAGGTTCTTGTTTTTCATTGCCGCGATGTTCTTCAATCCGCGTTAAATGCATGATTTCTTCAATCATTCCCAACAGCCGCTTGGCTTCTTTTCGAATCAAGGTGCCAAAATGCACGACATCGTCATTGGTTTGAAACAGGTCGGCTGATAATACTTCAGCAAAACCGCTGATAGACGTAAGCGGTGTCTTGAGTTCATGAGAAACATTCGAAGTAAATTCACGCCGCAGCTGTTCGCGATGTTCTTGTTCGGTAATGTCATCAATAATAAACAAAATGCCGTAAAATTCATCTTTTCTATATACGGATTGGACCGTTAATTGATACAATAAATGGTCACGGCTGACCTTTTCTTCAAATACGCTATCCGAATACTTATGGTCGTGAATAAGCTTCCAAGAAACTTCCGGCAACAACGGTTCCAGAGCCTGGCCAATACACGAAAAACCTTCTTTTTCATGCAAAATCGTTTTGGCACATTGGTTCATCCCCAAAATGCGGTACGTATTGTCTGTCAGGATAACCCCTTCCTGCAAATTTTCCATCATCATCCGCATCATATTGCGCTGTTGTTCCAAAGTATGAATCGTTTCTTTAATTACTTTGCTCTGCGCCACAATTTTATCCACTAACGGCCGCAGTTCCGGATCTACAATAATGTCGTTCTGCTGTTCCATACGGTCCGGATCTCGCAGCTGCCGCATCAGCAAAACAGTCTGCCGCAGAGGGTGCAGCAAACTGGCCGTCAGCATACGCGATGCTTTGACACATCCCAACGCTGCCAGCAGCAATAAGACAAGAACCATGGGAAGCAGTGACAAAACATGCGCATACAGTGTGTCTCGTTCCATGCTGATTCGCAAAATAGTGCCGTCCGGCATTTTTTCAGCTGTATAATACAATGCCCGCGACAACGTAGAAGAATCTCGAACAGCACTGCCGTATCCCTGTTGTATTGCTTCCTGCACTTCCGGCCGGGCCAGGTGATTTTCCATTTGTCCCTGATAATCCGATTCAAACCGCACCGTACCGTCAGGATTAATCCACGTAATGCGGAGATTTCCGCTGCGTGCTGCCGCAATCTGCCGCAAACAGTCTTCCGGCTGCTCTGTATGTTGAATAGATTGGGCTATAACAGTCAGTGCGATTTCCATTTCTTCTGCCGCCTGCCGCTGCATTGCCCGCCAAAACAGCCAACCGGAAATGACGAGGGTCACGGCCATGCAGGCAAATCCCAATGCCACTAAGCTTGCATATATTTTTCGTCTCATATGCTGCCGCCAATCACGTAGCCTACACCGCGGACTGTCCGGATAATATGCCCTCCATCGCCCAGTTTCTGACGCAGGCTCTTTATATGCATATCAATCGTACGGCTTTCTCCTTCATAGGTAAATCCCCAGACAGCTTCCATAATCTGTTCCCGTTTGAGTACAATATCTGTATTCACCAATAAATACCGCAGCAATTCAAATTCTTTTACAGTCAGATGGCAAATTTCACCATCGACAGTGACAACATGCTTTTCACTATCCAGCGTCACCGGACCAAACGAATAGGTATTTTTTTCCGTTTGCCGCGGTGTGCTGCGCCGCAGTACAGATCGAATACGGGAAATAAGTTCTACAATGCCAAATGGTTTGCAAACATAATCATCGGCACCGCCGTCTAATCCTTTGACAATATCATATTCGCTTGTTTTCGCCGTCAGCATAATGACAGGCATCGTTTTTAATTGATTGCTTTTTCTGATTTTATCCAATATTTCTGTTCCGCTTTCACCGGGAAGCATAATATCCAATAAAATTAAAGACGGAATCTTTTTTTCTATGCCCTGCCAAAACTCTTTGCCGTCGGCAAAAGTTTCTACATCAAAATTTTGGCTTCGCAGCGCATATCCGACTAATTCGCGTATATTTTCATCATCTTCCACACAATAAATCAATGGCATTTCACTACAACCCCTTTTTTCATCGTATAGACTTCTCTATATATTATACCTATAAATACGCGCAATACCTACGCATGTTATGTAAAAAGTATGTAAAAAAGCTGTGACGGCATGGCCGCAGCCAATTCATCACAGCTTTCCCTTATCTAGGCAGCTAATCAAAATCCTTAGCTTTTAATTTAACTTCCCAGCTTTTATCAACCTGTTTATACGTAATAACAGCAATGAACGAATGCAAATCCCGAACCCACGTGTAATTTCTATCCGAAATATCGCGGGTATCCAAGTTTTGAGCAAGCGTAAAAATAAACGTATCGCGAGGCGTCAATACATATCCCAGCGAAAATCCCTGCTGCCGGGGATCGTCCAGCGTATCAAACCGATACGGCGTATAGCCGCTGACATTGTGTTTCTTGTACCAAACGCTGGCCCACATGTGGTCGTTAATCCCTTGATTGACAATCACGCCGCTGTAAGGATCTCGCCGTTCTGCATCCTGAATGGAATACCAATCCCGGCGATACCCGGCAAAAAACCGGATATTGGCACGTTTCCACAGCGGCAGCGGTACATGGGTAATTTCTGTACGATACCCTTTATGCGAGCCCGTACCAACGCCATCTTCAGACCAGCGGCCCCAGTTAGCACTGCTGTCTACATATACACCGGTGCTTCCCAAATAAAACCGCGGTGCAAAATATTCCAATTCCGGCCATTTAGTAGCCCAGATATTATCATCATTATCTGTACTTTCTTCCTTACTGTAACCTAAACGGAATGTGCCTGCCCGTGTTTCTTTTACTAAGCGGGCTGCCGGCTTAAATCCTCTTTTGGATGTCAGCATATATTCAACATCCAGATGCAGATCTCCGCTTTCATTCATAGGAAACGCGGCATGGCCATGTAAGCTGAAGCCATCGGATTTATTGTAATTAGGACGCGGGAATAAGGTAAACAGCCAGCTTCTATTGGATTCATTATTACCTAAATTACCTTCATAATGTCCATACGTAAAGAGACAGATATGCTTAAACCAAAGTTTTGTATTTTCTGCCGTAAATTTCTCACCCGGATATACACGGATATCATCACCGGTTAAATAATAGTCCGGTGTTTTAGCTACGGCATGGGGCGTCGTAATCAAGCCGTGCTTTAAATAGTACGTGCCGTCCAACATTTCCGCATCTGTACCGCGTATATAATAATCCGATCCCATAAACCCTTCTACAGAACGCAGCACTGCACCGCCGGTCTTACCGCTGTACGTCATGTCAGTACCGGTAAAGGCCGTATCTCCACTTATATATACATAATCACCTGATGTGCGGTATACCTGGGTCTGGGTATTTCCTTCTACATAATGGGCATGAATTTCATCCATCCCCTGCTGTAAATCCACATTGCCGCGGCTTTGTACATATCCATCTTTGCCGCGCACTAGCATCGAGTCTGCCGCTACGTGTATCGGCTGCGTCGGCAGAACAACATCTTTTTGCTGCGATGCTTTATCCAAATCTACGGGAACAACCGCTGTTTTTTCTACGGGAATTTTCATCGCAGTTTCCGTATGCAATTGTTTTGCCGTATGTCCTGTCTGAACTGTCTCACCAGCCGCCAGCACAGAAAATGGCACCAATGCCGCCAATACAGAAGCAGCCCACGTTTTATTCATGTACGTCACCTGTCGTCTGCGCATCTGCTGCCGCACTTTGGCCGTGATATGACGTTGTATCTGCCGGTTCTGCGCCAACCGTATCGCCTGCATGAGCCGTGTCGGACAGATCAACAGGCGTAACATCTCCATGATATCCCGTTACACTGGCATCATCTGTAACCGCTGACGGCACAACAACACCGCTGGCAGCCATATTCGCTGTTTTTAAATTTTCAATCGTCCCATTCTGTTTAAAGCCAACGACTTCTGTATCCTTGGATGTTTCTGCATACATAGTCGTACCGGCCGGGATATGGACTTCATTGCCATGAACAAACAAGCCGCCAACTAATCCTACTGGCCCTAAAATAATCGCACCGGCAGCCGATGCACCGACAGCACCGGCTGTCCGTTTGTATTCTTCTTTTGTTTTTTCGCCGACAGTCAAGTCAACCGGTGTACTGTCTGCTGCCCGCACAGAATGGAATGTAATTTCAATCTTGCCGTCTTTGCCAAACCGTCCGGATTTGCGGGCTTTTGTAATCGTCCCTGTCGCTTCCATGCCGCGCGGAATAACTACAACACCGTCAACGACGACATCATCTGACACGGCAAAACGTACTGTATCTCCTTCTTGTGCCGTCTTAGAGTCTAATTCTTCCAGCGTTTTCATCGAAACAATAGTCGATACAGGAATCAATGTTTCCTGGGAAATATATTTTTTATTGCCCAGCATACTGTAACGCAGTGACTGGATGCGGCTAATCAGTGAACCAGTCTGCACTTTGCCGTCAATACCTTCTTCCAAGGCGCCAACACGTACTAAAATAGGTTCGTCCGTAATTTGTCCGGAATACTGCCACTGCATCAGGTTTGTCGCTGCCAGCAGTGACAAATCCGAACCCGTATTGCCGTATACATCTTTATATAATGTATTTGTTTTATCCTGAAGACTGCCTGCGACTGTCGATTTGCCATTCAGCAATTTATCCAAAGCTGCCACGCGGTCATTTAACGAACCCGTCTGGGTCGTGCCATATACGGTCGTTTCTACTTTATCTGCTTTTTCCAAAATTGTATAATCAGCTGCACTGACAGCCATAGAGCCGCATAACGCAACAACAGCCAACAATCCTGCCATTTTTTTCTTCCACATACAAAGTTCCTCCTTATACCCGTTACTTCTGTGTATTAATGTATATAAAGGATAGATATATTCATCTTTCATACTTAAGTAATATTATATATAAGTAAGTATGAAAAAGCAACTCTGCCATACTGCCGCCCGCCTTGCTGTCCATTCTATCTTTCTCAAAATTTTTATAAAATCCCCTTGCTTTTACAAATGTTGTCTGTTATAATAAAGCCATAACAAATAAAGATTATTTGTTAATAGCAATTAATAGTCAATTTCACTTTGAAAATGATATAACTAATTTTAGGAGGTATTCACTATGAAAAAATTTGTATGCGGTATCTGTGGTTATGTGTATGAAGGTACGGAAGCTCCGGAAAAATGTCCACAGTGCGGTGCTCCCAAATCCAAATTCACAGAATTAAAAGAAGGCGTAAAAGAATACGCTGATGAACATAGAGTAGGCGTAGCTAAAGGCGTTGACGAACGCATTTTGGAAGGCCTGCATTTGAACTTTACGGGCGAATGTTCTGAAGTAGGCATGTATCTTGCCATGAGCCGTGTTGCTGACCGTCAGGGCTATCCGGAAGTTGCCGAAGCTTACAAACGCATTGCCTTTGAAGAAGCTGAACATGCTGCTAAATTTGCTGAACTTCTCGGCGAAGTTGTTACAGACGACACCAAAACCAACCTTGAAATGCGCGCTGCTGCTGAACAGGGTGCTTGCGCTGGCAAGAAAGAATTGGCAACATTGGCAAAACAGCTCAACCTCGACGCTATTCATGATACGGTTCATGAAATGGCAAAAGACGAAGCCCGTCACGGCCGTGTATTTGATGGCTTGCTCGCTCGTTATTTTACAAAATAATACGGATTATAGCAATATACAAAAAACTGCATCGCATGATGCAGTTTTTTTGTATGTCTGTGACGGCGTATATGCTATAATATAGGCAAAAAACATTCGCTTTGGAAAGGAGATTTTGGTATGGCCCAAACGTTTTTTTCTCGTGTATGCACCCTGCTAGCCATATGCCTGATTCCCCTGGCAGTTTATGCAGAAAATTATGATACCTGGAGCGATTCGACATATGACTTTTCTTCTGTACATACACTATATATTGACACGCTGGACACCTCTTCGCTGCAAACAGATACGCCGCTGAAAGTATACCGTCTAAAAAAAGATTTTCAAAAGAAGGCCGCCGCACTAAAAGGCGCGGCAGTAGTTATGCCTGCACTGGAACCGCCTGTCCCTGCGGCAGTACGCCAAGAAGCTGTTAAAAAAGAAAAAGCAAAAAAAGAAAAGCCCATTTCCCAGTCTGTAGAAATCAAACACGCTGTAACCAGCGACCCGGCAGCAGATATGCCGTCAGAAAATACTGCGGCCGTATCTGCTGAAACCGCTAAGGCAGCCTTGCCAGAAAAATCAACAGCAACAGCATCACCAACACCTTCTCCGGCACCTGTCGTCATTCCGCAGGCAGCTATCGACGCCAAAGCCGATGCATACGTCACGGCCCAGCTTCTTACGTATCACGTCGGCACTGGGCTGATTCCGGCTCATACAGAATGGAATTCCTACTCCGTTCGAGATGTCTATTATGATCGGGACGGCCATCCCCATTGGTTTTATCACGATGTGTCCTATCCGGTCTATGTACCGGATGCTTATGTTCCCATGGCCACGGTCTGCGTCCGCTTTGCCGTCTATGATGTAAAAACGGGAAAATTGGTTTCCTACAGTGAAGACATGCGCACGCGGGGTTCTTCCGATGATCTGCGCGGCGTATACCAACGCATACTAGACCGTTTTTTCAAAAATCTAAAAAAAACGCTGAACGGCTGAGGTAACCGTTTAACGAAAATAAATCATAACGATATACAGCAAAAGGGAGTGTAACAACATGAGCTGAAAATCTCATGTTGCTGCACTCCCTTATTAGTATGCCCAGCCTTAATACCAACGTGTCATAGGCAAATCATTTTTAGTTCCTTTAGTCATCAAAATCTGATGCAAATCAATATTGCCAATATAGAAGGATACGGCGCAACCGCAAAGGTATAAATCCCACATGCGGACAAATTCTTCTCCTTTATCCGCAGCGACTTTATCGCGCACACCTTGGAAATTATGATACCAGCACATTAATGTCTTATAGTAATGACGGCGCAGGCTTTCCACATCAATGACCTGGAAGTCACTGTCATATGCTAAGCTGATAATTTCCCGCAGTGACGGCAGCGTACCGCCTGGGAAAATATATTTGCGCATCCACGGATTGCCAACACTTTCATCATGACCGCTGATATAGTGCAGTAAAAACATACCGCCGTCTTTCAGCAGATGTTCTGCCGTTTCCATATACAGGGCATAATTAGAGCGACCTACATGTTCCAGCATGCCGACACTGACAATGCGGTCGTACTGCCGTCCTTCATCTACCAAATCACGATAATCAATCAAGTCAATCTGTACCTGGCCCTGCAGTCCCAGCTTTTCAATGCGTTCCTGTCCTTTTTTCCACTGTTCTTTGCTCAGCGTGCAGCCGTAACCTTGAATGCCGTATTTTTTAGCCGCTTCAATCAATAAATACCCCCAGCCGCAGCCAATATCCAGCAGGCTCATGCCTTTTTCCAAGTGCAGTTTTTCCAAAATATAGTGAACTTTGTTGTGCTGCGCCTGTTCCAGCGTGTCATCATCGTGTTTAAAATACGCGCAGGAATAACTCATCGATGGATCCAGCCACATAGAATAAAAGTCATTGCCCAAATCATAGTGGGACGACACCTGTTTTTTCTGTGCAGATTTAGATTCCGACGTATATAAAATACGGCCTAATGCGCTCTTATCTAAAGAAAATTGGCTGGTCTGGCTCAAAATACACTGCAGTGCTGTAAACAAATCGCCTTCAATTTCCAAATCTTTGCGCATATACGCTTCCCCCAACGCCAGGGACGTGGAAGACAGCAATTCCTTTTTAGGTATATCTTTGTTGATACGAACGTGAAACAGCGGTTCGCCTTCTCCAATCGTATATGTTTTGTTATGGAGTTCAACAGTAAAGCAATTTTTATCAAATCGACGTAAATAATGAATTAAAAAATTATCCAAAATATGCAACATGATACAAATCTCCTAGGTTTTATCTTTTAATCTCGCTGTACAGCGCCGCAAACGGTGTTTTCTAAAACCATCATGGTCGTCACTGCACCTACACCGCCGGGAACGGGGGTAATCGCACCGGCAACTTTTGCTACTTCATCAAACGCCACATCGCCTACGGTCTTGCCGTTGAGACGGTTGATGCCTACATCAATGACAATCGCACCGGGCTTTATCATATCTGCCGTAACCAAATTTGCTTTTCCGGCAGCGGCAATGACAACATCTGCCCGTTTTGTCAGGGATTTTAAATCCCGCGTCCGCGTATGGCAGTGCGTTACGGTCGCGTTGCGGCCCAGACACAACTGTGCCAGCGGCTTGCCTACGACGTTGCTGCGCCCAATAATCGCTACTTCTTTACCTGTCAGCGAAATATGATAGTAATCTAAAATCGCAATAACAGCTCGCGGCGTACAAGGTATAAAGCCGGGTCTTCCGGTAAATAAACGAGCTGCACTGCTGTCCGTCAGTCCATCCACATCTTTGTCCGCATCAATATAATTCAGAATTCGCTGTGTATCTACATGAGACGGCAAAGGCATCATCGGCAAAATGCCAAAGACAGATGGCTGCTGGTTGAGCGCCGTAATCAACGCAATTAATTCTTCTTCAGATACGGTCGTATCCCGATGATAAATTTCTGCTGTCAATCCGGCAGTCTGTGCCACTTTCTGCATAGATTTCGCATACATAGCAGACGGTTTGTCTTCACCTACTAAAATGATCGCCAGTTCCGGCTGCACGTTTTTTTCCTGCCATGCTGCCAGCCGACGTTCTACCTGTTCGCGATGAAAATCGGCTACTTCTTTACCACGTAATAGCTGCACATACATTCCTCCTATCGCATAAATGTTACTTTTACATTGCTGCCGGGAGCCGCATACGCACCTGCCGGCGGGTTTTGATGTACGGCACGGCCCGTGCCATTAGGTACAAAGCCAAGATTTGCCTTTTCCAGCCAATCATTGACTTCGCGAGTATCCCAGCCCATAAACGAAGGTATCCATATTCCCTCGCTAGTATGCTGGACTTCCGGAATTACATGCTGTTTTTCCGGTCCTTCCTTAGGAAGTTGTGCCAGCTGCCGTTCTATCGGCTGGGACGGCCGTATGCCTTTATAATGAACAATTTCCGTCATCATTTCTTTAAATACAGGCGCTGCAACTTGTGCCCCATAAAATACGCCGCTTGGGTTATCTACTACAATCAAAACAACATACTGCGGATCTTCCAACGGGCCAAAGCCCATAAAGGACGCGATATACTGCCCTTCTGCATAGCCGGCCCGTCCATGGTTAATGCGCTGGGCTGTCCCGGTTTTTCCGCAGAACGTATAGCCGTCCACTTTGGCACTTCGTCCGCCGCCGGAATTAATTTCTTCTGACAAAATCTTGCTAATCGTCTGCGCTGTTTCTTCCTTAATCGGCTGTCCTACTTCTTTGGGATCGTTCTTTTCATATATAGAACCGTCCGGGTTATCGATTTCTTTGACCAAAAACGGCTTCATCATATGTCCTTTATTGGCAAGAGCACTAAATGCCTGTACCATCTGCAGCGGCGTGACAGCAATACTCTGTCCGAAAGACATGGCAGCCACATCGACGGGGCTCATGGTTTTCGGGTCAAACAAAATGCCATCTTGTTCGCCGGGCAGTCCAATCCCCGTCGCTTTGCCAAATCCAAACCGTTCTGCATAGTCAGTCAGCGTTTCGCCGCCAGTCGTCAATCCCAATTCTACCATGCCGGTATTAATCGAAAATTTTAATATTTCAGTCAGCGTGACATTGCCCATGCCCCGTTTATCCCAGTTATAAAACGTTCTATCGGCTACCTGAATGTGTCCTACATCATGATAGATGCGGTGAATATCCCATTTTCCTGAATCAACAGCCGCCGCTGCCATAATCGGTTTAAACGTCGAGCCCGGTTCATACGTGTTAACGACCGCTCTGTTTTTATACTTATCTGCATTGCCTTTATAGTATTCATTGGGGTCAAAATTAGGACGGCTGGCCATGGCCAATATTTCCCCTGTTTTCGGATCCATGACAATAATCGCGGCGCCTTCCGGATGATTGCGGTTCATAACGCCATCCAGGCTTTTTTCAGCAATATACTGAATCGTGCTGTCAATAGTCAGCTGAACAGCACGCTCTTTATCGGGCAAAACGCGTTCTAAAACAGAATTAAAAATAGGAATCTTATTGGGATCGGTCCGCAGCCGCTGCATCTGCTGACTGCCTCTGATTTTTTTATCTAGTACCAATTCCAGACCTTCCATGCCTTCGTCTTCTTTATTGACAAACCCTAAAAGCTGCGAAGCAAGGGCACCATTAGGATACAGCCGATGAATTCCCTTGCGAAATTCAATGCCTGTCAGCTTTTTCTCTTTAATGACTTTTTTTACTTCGGCTGCTTTGTCATGGTCCATCATTTCTTCCAGCCAGACAAAACTGGTATCTTCCTGCAGCCGTGCTTCAATTTCCGGTTCTTTGATTTTTAAATACGGCGCCAAGATATGCGCTATTTCCTGCGGAGACTTGGTAATCATTGTCGGATCGGCATACAACGACTGCGCTTCTTCACTAATGGCCAGTATCTTGCCGTTTCTGTCATAAATGGTACCGCGCGGGGACTGCAGAACGCGTTGATTGGTATTTTGCATTTCTGACTTTTTCAAATAATCCTCATACCCTATGAATTGCAGATAAATCATTTTCCATACCAATAATCCAAACGGAATAAGAAACAGTACCATGCAAATTTGTATTCTGCGCCGTAATTTGTGTTGTTTTCTCTCCTTATCAGTCATCATAATTTTTTTCTCCATTATGACGTGCATACCATTTTTCTGCTGCTGCTGCCAGCGTATCCGCATCATTGGACAGGTCTTGATTTTGTACCCGCTTCAATAATACGCGCAGACACGTACCGGTCTGCCGCTGACATACAGCAGGAACTCGCTTGTCATACTGCAAATCTTTTGTACTGACGGGCATCCGGCTCGCCAGATCTGCCATGTATTCGCCAAAAGAAACCGTGCCGCTCGTATCTGCATCGTCATGACCGCAGCCCAGCACATCGCCGCAGGCCAGCTCCGTCGCCTGTTGTACTGCTTCTACCAATTCGGCAGTCCGTCCAAACGGCCCTTCCAAGGCTTCCCGGCGCAGCCATTTTTCTACGTCCCCTAAGCCGGTATTGGCAAAATAATGAAATTTCATATGCGTTTTTACCAGCCAGGCAATTCGCTTCGCCATGCGGGGATTTTTATGCCAGCGCAGCAAAATAGCTTCTGCCATTTCCGCTCCTTTGGCATCATGTCCATAATCCGTATAACGACCTTTATGAATACCCCGAATGCCCGGCAGTCCTTTGGCAATATCATGAAATAAGGCAGCATAGCGAATCGTCAAATCCGGCGGCGTGTTGGCAACCACTGCCAAGGTATGAAACCAAGCATCAAATAGGTGAAACGGCTTAGACTGCGGCGTATCCGGCAAATGACTGCATTCCGGCAAGATGGGGATTTCTTCATACTGTCCGTTTTCTTTGCGGCGGCAGCTACATGCCCCCAGCCCGGAACGCACGAATACATCCAGCCCTTTATATGCAGCTTCCGTAACCATGAGCCGGTCTAATTCCTGCATCACCCGTTCTAATGACAAGCCGGACACTCTGCCAAACGCAGACGGCATCGCACGGGTCAGTTCTTTGACCGGTAAAAAATCCAGCTGCCCTGTAAAACGGCAAGCACGAAACAGCCGCAGGGCATCTTCCTGAAACCGTTTTTTAGGGTCGCCGACAGTCACTAATCGTTTCTTTTTCAAATCTTTTTGCCCGCCTACATAATCATATATCTGTCCGTCTTTGTCCATGGCAAGTGCATTGACGGTAAAATCCCGACGCAGTACGTCTTCACGCAGCGAATCAGCATACCATACTTCTTCCGGCCGATGGCTGTCTGCTCCATACGATTCGCCGCGAAACGAAGCCGTTTCGACTGTCAAGCCGTCGACAACCAGAACGACAATGCCAAAACGTTCACTCTGTATTTCCACTGTATGCCATCCCTTGGCAGCAGCTACCCGCTGGATGTCCTCCGGTCTGGCCGATGTCGTGACATCGTAATCATGAGGCTGCCGCTTCATCAGCAAATCGCGCACAGCTCCGCCAACTACATATGCTTCAAAACCATTTTCATTTAATGCTTCCAGTACCCTTCGCACTCTCGCTTCCACGCCAGCCCCTCCTTAAAAACTATAGTGTTGCAATATAGTATTATACCACGATTACAACAGCCTGAGTAGTTGTAACTTCAACAACTGAAAGGATGCTTTGTATCTGTCCACGCTCTGCAACCTATGCTATACTTATAGCGTACAAACAGTATACTATGTACCAATAACGCAGGAGGTGCCCATATGGTTGATACTGGCTTGATTCACCTGTACTGCGGCGACGGCAAGGGAAAAACAACGGCTGCTATCGGCTTGACAATCCGCTGTGCCGGCCGCGGCGGCCGCATTTTGTTCTGCCAATTTCTTAAATCCAGGCCTACTGGTGAATTGAATATACTACACACACTGCCAACGGTTACAGTACTGCGCAGCCATGCCATTGCTAAATTCACCTTTCAAATGACGCTGGAAGAATTAGCCAAAACCAAACAACAGCAGGAACAATTTTTTAAACAAATGGTTCAACGCTGCCAAACGATGCAGCCAGATATGCTCGTGTTGGATGAAATCATTCCGGCCTGCCGGCTGCAGCTGGTACATGAAGCAGACGTGCTTTCCTTTTTGCAGCATAAGCCGGCTTCCTTAGAAGTCGTTCTCACAGGGCGCAACCCTTCTCAAGCTCTTTTAGATGCCGCTGATTATGTATCAGAAATCTGTAAACGCAAACATCCCTATGACCGGGGCATCACAGCCCGGCTGGGAATTGAAGAATAAGATAAAGGAGATCGTATCGTATGTTAAAATCTGTATTACAAACTGTACAACAGGAACAGGCAGAGCTCACAGCTATCCGCCGCCACTGCCATGAATATCCGGAATTATCCTGTCAGGAAACACAAACGCTTGCCTATATTCAAGACAAACTCACGGCCTGCGGCATTGCTCACCGCTATGTAGAAAACGGCGGCATTATCGCCTGGATTGACGGCAATGCTGCCGGCAGAACACTGCTGCTCCGTGCCGATATTGACGCACTGCCCATTGAAGAAGGCGAAACCAATTTGTCCTGTACCCGTGTCTGCCGCTCACACAATCCCGGCGTCATGCATGCCTGTGGTCATGACGGCCACATCGCCATGCTGCTGACTGCCGGAAAGATTTTGCAGCAATGGCGCAGCTCCTGGCAGGGGCGCATCATTCTCATGTTTGAACAAGGCGAAGAAGAATCCGGCCCTCTGCCGTACTTGCTGCGTTTTTTGGAAAAAGAAAGCGGCTGGCATATTGACGGCTGTTATGCTACACATGTCCGCTGGGATATTCCTACCGGGAAAATCTCCGTCTGCCATGAAGCACCGATGGCCGGTGGATTTGGCTTTGAAATCAAAATCAAAGGCCACGGCGGCCATGGGTCCCGTCCCGATTTGGCACAAAGCCCGATTGACTGCTTTCATTCCTTCTACAGCGATTTGCAGGCCCTGCGCATGCGTACAGTTTCCCCGCTAAACGGACTAACTGTTTCTATTGGCTCCCTGCACAGCGGCACGACACTCAATGTCATTCCCGATGAACTCACGTTTTCCGGGACGAGCCGTTTCTTCAGCTATGACCACGCAGGCAAACGATTTTACGAAGAATTTCTTCATATCCTGAAAAATGCCTGTGACACCTATCAGTGTACGTATGAAATTAAACATATGCTTAAACCTTTGTTTGAAGTACACAATAATCCGCACTGCGTAGCCTTGGCAGAACAAGCCATTACAGAAAGTCTGGGACAACACACGCTGTACCACTGTACGCCTTGGATGGCTTCTGAATCCTTTGCCATCACAACCCGGCTCTATCCGGGCGTTCTTACTTTCACAGGCATTGCCAATCCTGCCAAAGGATGCGGCGGCAACCATCATACACCGGAATTTGACTTAGATGAAGACGGACTTGTCTACGGCGCTGCAGCCTGCGTCAGCTATGCCCTCACCTTTTTAGCTGATAAGACGCCAATCAATTTCACGCGTCCTGATGAACCGTTTGAAGAACTCATTCAGCATAATATATAAATCGGCAGCATTATAATGTTTGTACTATCATGTACTCCGCTTTTTCTTTAAAAGTTTGTAGTTTTTTGTTTGAAGTTTGAAGAAAAGAAATTATAATGCTACAAACTATCCACGTAAAACTACATAGTAAAAGGGACTGTACATACGGAAAATCCGTAATGTCACAGTCCCTTTGCTTTCCTGCGCTTACTTTTTATGTGCCGGATAAATCATGCCGTAAAATGTCAGCAGCGCGCCAATTTCACCAATTACCATAACGATCCCCATCGGAATCGCCGTATAACTGCCGGCAATACCTACGACAGGTGCCATCACAGCGCCGGAAATCATCGAGAAGAAACCGATAAGAGCCGACGCACTGCCGGCATTTCGTCCTTGAGCCTGCATAGCCAGAGAAAAACTGCTCGTTGCCATGCAGGATAATGTAGAAACCGTAAAAAATAAAATAACGATTACAGCCAAAAGCGGTATATGTACTATAAAGCCAGCTAATAATAAGATACTCCCCGCAACAGCTACCAATAAAGCTGTCCGTAAAATTTTCCAATCGGCTACACGGCCAGCCAATCGACCCGTCAAGGCACCGCTGAGCATAAGACCAATCCCATTAACACCAAAAATAATACTAAAGACTTGCGGTGAAACATGGTAAATATTTTGAAATACAAAAGAAGATCCGGAAATATACGCAAAAAAGGCAGCAAATCCAAAACACTGCATGATGCAATGTCCCATGAAATACTTCTGTCCAAATAATCCTTTAAATCCTTTGAGACTGGCAAATATACCACCTTCTACGCGTCTGCGTACAGACAGTGTTTCGGTCATACTAATCGCACTGATGGTCAATATGACACCAATAACCGTCAATAAGACAAACACACCTTCCCATTCAGAAAAGCGCAAAATTTGGCCGCCAATAACAGGCGCAATAATCGGAGCTAATCCATTCACCAGCATGAGCATCGAAAAGAAACGCGTCAATGCCGGCCCTTTGCAGACATCACGAGCAATAGCTCTGGCAATAACAATACCGGCCCCGCCGGAACAGCCTTGAATAAACCGAAATACCAAAAAAATATAAATGGACTTAACAAAGACACAGGCCAAAGAAGACACAGCAAAAATCAACATACCTGCTATCAACGGCTTGCGTCGTCCCTTTTCATCACTAATCGGTCCGGCCACAATCTGCCCCAAGGCCATGCCAGCCATCGATGCCGTTAGTGTTAACTGTATCATCGAAGGAACAACGCCAAAATCTTCCATCATTTCCGGAAGCGCCGGTAAATACATGTCCGTCGATAACGGGGCAATAGCTGCCAACATCCCTAAAAAAATGGTCAATAACATCATCATACGTTTACGCTGTACTTGCGTCATGTTGTAATCTTCCTTTCTTCTTGAAATAATGCCGGTACGTCAGCCAGCGAGTGACATATCCGCCATGCTTTTTGTTGTACTTCTGGCGCAATTTGTACCAAATCAGGGATCCATATGGACGGAATATGAGCCGCATCGGCTGCTAATATTCCATTCTGTGAATCTTCTAATACGAGTGCATTTAAAGGCGCAACCCCTGCTTGTTGACATACTAGCAAAAATATATCCGGTGCCGGTTTACCATGAACTACGTCTTCCCCGCTCTGCACAATTTGAAAATATGACGCAATGTTTGCTTTTTCAAGTAAATATTCGATTTGCGAACGCGGCGAAGAAGAGGCAACGGCGCACTGTATGCCTTGTGTTTTTGCAAATTCCAAGCACTGCATCAACCCAGGCTTGCACGGAACGGGATGTGTATGATAATATTCCAGCTGATACGCTGTTTTCTCTTTCCAAATTTCTTCATACGGAAAATCTTTTCCAAAAAACTCGCTAAATAGTTGAATGATACGACGATTATCCATGCCAATCACACTACGGAACAGCGTTTCTGGTATTTCATAGCCGCGCGGTCGGCATACAGCCTGCCAGGCTGTATAGGAAATCGGTTCTGTATCAAATAGTGTGCCGTCCATATCAAAAATATATATTGCAGGTATTTGCATCAGCTGTCATCTCCTTATCCTTTAAAATATATGTACTATAAAAAAATGAATGCAGTACTATTATACAAAACTCAAATTGAATTTCAAGTACCACTTTGTCATCTTTTTCATGTTATTTTCTACATTCTCAAAATTATTCCTATTTTGCTCTTGTTTCTTTGCTGAAGTCTGCTATAATGAAGAGAATTTACAAAGCAAGGTGATTTTCTATGATTGAATACATCATCCGATGGTGTATCAAAGACTATAAAAATACAAAAGACAAAAAAGTCCGGGAACAGTACAGCATCGTCGGCGGTGCCCTCGGCATTCTCTGCAACCTCTTTCTGTTTGTCAGCAAGTTTGCCGTCGGCACGATGACCAACAGCGTCGCTATTGTGTCCGATGCCTTTAACAACCTGACCGATATGGGTTCGTCCTTTATCTCTATCATCAGTGCCAAACTCAGCAACAAACCGCCTGATAAAGCGCATCCTTTTGGTCATGGACGTTTTGAATACTTAGCGTCCTTGACGATTGCCGTTATCATTATGGTCGTCGGCTACGAACTGTGCAAAACGTCTGTCTCCAAATTTTTTGAACCGGAAGAAATGGAAACTTCCTTGGTTTCTATTCTGATTTTGCTCTTGTCTATTGCCATTAAAGGCTGGATGTGTCTGTACAACCGCTATATTGGCAAAAAAATCAATTCCAGTGTCAATGAAGCGACGGCTTCCGACAGTATCAATGACGCCATTGCCACAGCCGGTGTATTGGTTGCAACGATTGTCCAGCCATTTACGACACTGCCTGTCGATGCAGCTGCCGGCGTACTCATCGGCGTAATGATTCTGTATGCCGGATACGGTATTGCCAAAGAAGTCATCAACATTCTCTTAGGCAAGGCACCGTCACCGGAACTGATTCGAGACATTACAGACTGCGCGCTTCATTGCCAATATGTCGTCGGCGTTCATGACATCCGCATCCACGACTACGGTCCGGGCCGCATGTTTGGCTCACTTCACGCCGAAGTACCGGATACAGCCGATTTAGTAGAAGTACATGCCGCGCTGGACGTTCTGGAAGATGAGCTGCAGGAAAAATTTCAAATGGAAGTCAATATCCACATGGATCCGCTTTGCACCAATCCGGAAATCATCAATCACGTCCGTCATATTTTAGATCATCTGATTCAGCAAAAATATCCCCAGTATCATACAGATCACCTGCGTATTACAGCAGGCAGAGCTCGTCTGAATATCATCTGCGATCTGCATATTCCGCCGGCAGAATATACGCAGGAAAATATCTTTAAAATCCATCAAAAGATTGCCGACGACATGCACCAATACAACGAACGGTATCATGTCGTACTGTCCAAAGTACTGCCGGAGGGCGACCCTACTGCCAACACTCCTGATTTTTCTATTACACCTTAATACGCGATATACGAAAAGGCTTCGCATGAACACGTTACTATCATGCGAAGCCTCTTTGTATGCTGCAGAGAAATTCTATTTTTTATGTTTCAATGCCATATACACTTTTTCTGCCGTTATCGGTAATTCTGTAAAGCGAATACCGACGGCATTATATACGGCGTGTGCAATCGCCGGTCCCGGCGTATTGATGACGATTTCACCAATCGATTTGGCGCCAAAGGGGCCGTTCGGTTCATAGCTCGGTGCAAATTCTACGCGTACCTGTCCCAAATCCTGCCGCGTCGGAATGCGGTACTGCATAAAGGAATTGGTCAAAATCCGCCCGCCTTTCGTCATGATGACATCTTCTGTCAGCGTCATGCCGATGCCCTGAACCAAGCCGCCTTCTACCTGCACGCGTGCCAATGCCGGATTGATGACAGTGCCGCAGTCTACGACGGCAGCAAAATCAAGCAGCTCAATATGTCCTGTTTCCGGATCTATATCTATTTCAGCCGCGCCAGCCATATACGGCGGCGGCGATGTCGGTGAAAAGTGAGATTCTGTCGCTTCCAGCGCAATATCATTATGGCACATGGCATCGTTGCCCAAGTCTTTGATCGTTACTTGGCGTCCTGTCTGCGTATCCACAATCGCCTCGCCGGTAAAATCCAAATCTTCTGCCCGGCAGTCCTGCAGTATGACAGCTGCCCGCTGTTTCATTCTGCCGATTAGCGTCTGACACGTTTTTTCTACGGCTTTACCGGTCAAATATGTCGTAGACGATGCGTAAGAACCGCTGTCATACGGCGATGTATCTGTATCTACGCCGCGCGTCACGATATTATCCACAGAGCACTGCAGGCATTCTGCCGCAATCTGTGCCAAAATCGTATCACAGCCCGTTCCCATATCCGTTGCGCCAATCGCCAATGTATAAAAACCGTCATCATTGACTTTAATCGTAACCGACGCTACGTCTACGTTGGATATGCTGGACCCCTGCATTGCCATAGCAATGCCGACACTGCGGATGTGTCCGTTGGGCAGTACTCTGCGCGGAAATTTTTCATCCCAGCCAATCATTTCTTTCACCCGCAGCACGCATTGATCTAACGTACAGCTCAATGCCGTTTCATTAAAATACGCCGGCATGAGCTGTCCCTGGCGTACCATATTCTGCAAACGCAGTGTTACTGGGTCGATATGCAGCGTATCAGCCAGCTCATTGACAGCCGATTCGAGGGCAAACAATCCCTGCGTCGCACCGTAGCCGCGGTACGCACCGGCTGCAATCGTATTCGTATAGACCGCTTCATAACCAAAGTGAAAGGCCTGTAAATGACTGCCGTATAACGGAATCGATTTATGTCCTGACAATGTGACCGTTGTCGGGCTGTGATCGCCGTACGCACCGGCATTCCATAGGGAATCCATTGCAATAACCTGAATCATGCCGTCTTTGGAAGCACCGACTTTGACATGGATTTCTGCTTCGTGACGCGGTGAAGACACGGTCTGTGTTTCTTCGCGAGAATAAATCATCATGGCCGGTTTGCCCGTAATATAGGCGATATATGCTGGATACACGTCCATGACAGCTGTCTGCTTGGCACCAAAGCCGCCGCCGATACGCGGCTTGACGACGCGAACCTGCGATTTGGGAATTTCCAATGCCGTCGCGACAATACGCCGTACATGAAACGGTACCTGCGTAGAGCTGACAACAACCAGACGGCCAAACATATCCTTATACGCAAACGTCCGGAAGGTTTCCATCATAGACTGCTGTGCCTGTTTGGTATGATACGTACGGTCGATGACAACATCGGAAGATGCCAGCAGTGCTTCCACATCGCCCCAATCTTCCTGAGCAGAAGCAACCAAATTTCGTGTATGATCGCCGCCTACATCGACGCGGGGATCCCAATCATCTTCGGGATGAACGAGAATCGGATTGTCTTTGGCTTTAGTAAAATCAAGAAGCGGTTCTTGCACTTCATACTGTACACGAATCATCCGCAGGGCTTTGTCAACAGCTTCAGCCGTTTTCCCTGCCACCAAGGCAACGGGGTCACCGACATAGCGGATTTGTTTATCCAAAATCAATTTATCATAGGGACTCAATTCCGGATATGTCTGTCCGGCTACAGTAAACCGCGTCTTAGGCACATCATCTGCCGTGACGATACATGCAATACCGGGGACTTTCAGCGCCGCCACCGTATTCACTTCTTTGACGACAGCTCTGGCATAGGGACTGCGCAGTGCCTTGACAATCAAGCAGTCTTTAGGCGCAATATCTGCCGTATACACAGGCTGTCCCGTGAGCAGGCTCATGGCGTCTTTTTTCATGACAGAATGATTGACTTCTCTCATGCTTCCACCGCCTTTCCCTTTTCTGCCAAATACGCCTTCAATGCCCGCATATGACTCACATATCCGGTACAGCGGCATAAATTACCTGACAAAAATTCTTTGATGGCCGCTTCCGTCGGATGCTCCATATCCCGTGCCATAGCCAGTACATTCATGACAAAGCCAGGGTTGCAGTAGCCACATTGGTCAGCACCTTCCCGTCCCATAAAAACGGCAAATTCCTTGGCTTCTTCCTGTAATCCTTCCAGCGTCGTAATATGGTGTCCATCAATACGAGCCGCCAATACGGCACATGAAAGAACCGGTTTGTCATCGAGCCACACCGTACATAATCCGCAGTTCGTCGTTTCACAGCCGCATTTCACGCTGTAACAGCCTTGGGAACGCAAAAAATCATACAGCATCATGCCGTCATCGACAGATGCTTTTTCTTGTTTCCCATTCAGCCAATAGGTTATATCTATCATAGTTCTTCCTCCAAGGTCTGTTTCAGCAAACGCCGGCACAATACAGCCGCCATATCATGACGATATACGGCAGAGCCGCGCGTATTCGTACCATATGTCATGCCGTCAGCCAAAGCCTGCGCCGTTTCTTCCAAACCGCGCACCCGTACATCTTGTTTGGCAACAGCCTGTACTTGAGCCCGCATGGGACGCGCGCCAATCGCACTGTATACCATCGTATCCGTACTGGAAACAGCACAGGCAATAATCGGGAAATCAGTCGCATTCAGCCGCAGTGACGCATATGCCGTACGCCGTGCCGTTTTGGGAATAATAATATGGGTCACGATATCCTGTCCGGCTCCTTCATCTGCAAACGCAGTTATAGGCACCCGTCCTTTTTTATACAATTCCACTTCCGCCTGCAAAGCCAGCAGCAGCGTCAATATATCCGAAAAGCCAAAACGGCCGCAGACACTGCCGCCCATCGTCGCCATATTGCGGAACTGTGTCCCCACAATATGACGAACCGCTTCTTGAAACGCCCCTTGGGTATACTGTGCCAAGGCCGGCGACGTTTCTACCTGCCGCAGCGTCACCATCGCTCCGATGCGAAACGCCGTATCGGTTTCCTCTATGGTATCCAATCCTAAATCAGCTATATCAATCACTTGGCGATACATCCGCTGTTGGGACAACCGAAGCCAGCAACAGCCCCCCAATATTACGGAGCCTTTTTTCTGATTGAGTTCCCAAGCCGACGCCAAATCTTGCGCTTTGATGTACTGCGCAATATGCATTATCTAGTTCCTCCCTTACGAACACACTCGCAACGTTATCAATATATATCTTACTTATTGTATCAAGAGTACCCCCCGTCTTTCAAGTGGTATCCTAGAAAAATCACTATAATACTATTACTACTTTATAAAATAAAAAATAGCACATAAATTCTGATATGCCATGTATAAAGACAAGCTATGTTCTTATCAGAAATTATGTACTCTATGATCATCTTACATAGTAAAACAAAAAAAATTCTATATTTGCTATTTTCTTTTTAAACTCATTGACATTCTGATGTACTTGTAGTATACTAACCTAGTCAGCCGATATATGGAGTGATACTCAAGAGGCTGAAGAGGACGGTTTGCTAAATCGTTAGAGGTCGTAAGGCCTGCGAGAGTTCGAATCTCTCTCACTCCGCCAATTATTGGACAAAGAAACCTTGGAAATTTTTCCAAGGTTTCTTTTTTTATAAAAAAAACGGCCTTTGACAGATTTCTCTGCCAAGGTCGTTTTCGTATACCCTGTTTTAATACAATTTCCACAAAGTTTTGTGGGCAGCAGCCCATATCGTTTTAAAGGACAAATATAAAATCAATGTCGTACCAAAAATCAATAAAAAACCAGCCAGCAGCTGTGTCCACACAGCCGGATGGTCTACACTGTAATGCAGGACACCGTTGGTAAAGGCCATTGTAGGGAAGCTGCAGGCCCACCATCCCATGCGAAAAGGTGAATGCCGCATGACATGCAGTACTTTGATAGCGATAGGCCAGAACATAAAAATACCGGCATTAATAAACAATTCTGTAAAATTATCCGGCTGATAGGTCTGTGTATACGTAATATATCCCATGCCAAAGGGTGCCATCAAAATCATCAAACTAGGCTGTACGGCGTCGGCGACGTGCTTGGCAAACACGCTGTGAGCAAATAAAAGAGCAATGACCGGAATCCCCGTCACCAAGCCGATGGCTACACAAAACACGGATATATCATGGTAGCCGGGATTTTGCAGCACATTGCCGGCAATCGGAATCGTAATCGGTCCCAGTACTGCCAGCAGCCAAGCCGGCGTAACCGTCGTAACGTTTTGTTCATTTTTAAGCCAATATTCCAGCAGTATCCAGCTGAAAATCATAATGACTGCCAAGCCGACATACCAAAATATGCTGGCAAGGAGATGATGATACGGTGCTAAGACCGCCGCCAATAATACGGTAGAAACGTTAAATGTGCCAAAAAAGTTAATCTTGGCCGGGCTGTTCCATTCTGCCCGGACTGCCGCTGCGTCACGCCGCCATTTTCTGATATATTCCATAAAAATAAGAACATAAAAGATAAGGGCGCACATGCCAAAAAATTCTCCGATGACAGCCGGGGCACCCCAAATCTCATGTGCCATGCGCCAGCCAAAACACATGCCGCAATACCCCATGGAAGCAGCAAATGTAGATATAGACATAAAATGCACAAAGCCGATTTCACGAATTCTGTCTCTGTTTATGGGTTCAATCACTTCTATATGCTGTGCCATGTTTCATTGTCTCTCCCATCTATACCAATCTTTGATTTATAGTCTGTTTACTATCATACTACAAAAAAAGAGGCGTATCAACAGACACCCTCTTTCTTATCCCGTTACTTGTTCGTTTCTTTGACAGCTGCCAACACGTAATGCAGCCGCTTGTCATCATAAAATACTTCTTCCAAGCACAGTCCCTGCGCCGGAGCTGTCGCTCCCAACTGCTTTCTGTCTTTGCTTGCCAAGATGCGTTTGAAATCGTCTGCAGAAAAGCGGTGCAGCCCCAAATCCACCAGTCCGCCGGCAATGTTGCGCACCATATGATACAAAAAACCATCGCCTACGACATGAATGCGAATCATAGGACCTTGTTTTTCCAAGGTAATGGCATACATCGTTTTGACAGGATTCATCGGCGTCGTATTTTGCCCTTCAAATGCCGAAAAGTCATGGGTTCCTAAAAGAATAGCCGCGCCCTGCCGCATGGCTTCCAAATCCAGCGGCTTGCGGATAAACCAGGCATACCGCAGTTGAAACGGGTCATGAATACGGCTGTTGACAATGGAATAACAATAATGTTTCCCTTTATTGTCATGACGAACGCTAAATCGTTCAGGCATTTCTTTCGCTGACAGCACGGCAATTTCCAGCGGCAAGTATCCTTTCATAGCATAGGGAATTTTTTCTGTCGGAATAGAGCCTTCTCCATAAAAGTTGACTACCTGTCCCCTGGCATGCACGCCTGCATCCGTGCGGGCTGCCCCATAAATCGTAATGGGCGAACGGAAAATAGCCGACAAGGCATCTTCAATGCACCGCTGAATGGAAGAGGCATTGGTCTGACGCTGAAATCCATGAAAATCAGTCCCGTCATAAGCTACAGTCAAACAAATATTTTTCTTCATACAGCCCACCGCATCACAGCCAATACAATAGTCACGATGAGAACTGCCGCCATAGCAATGGCATCCCGATAGGTATAGGAAAGCTCATTCATCCGCGTCCTGCCCTCTCCGCCGCGATAGCAGCGCGCTTCCATAGCCGTAGCCAAATCATCAGCCCGGCGAAAGGCACTGACAAACAGCGGTACTAATAACGGAATCATGTTCTTCCCGCGCTGTATCAGACTGCCGCTGGTAAAATTGGCACCGCGTGCCGTTTGGGCTTTCATAATACGGTTGGTTTCTTCTAGCAGTGTAGGAATAAACCGCAGGGCAATGGTCATCATCATGGCCAGTTCATGAGCCGGTACGCCAATCCGTTTAAAAGGATTGAGCAAGTGTTCAATGCCGTCTGTCAGCACAATAGGCGATGTCGTATAGGTTAAAAGCGAAGAAAAGACAATCAAAAAGACCAGTCTGGCTGTCATCAGGCTGCCTTGATATACCCCTTCTTTGGTAATATGCAGTATACCGTACTGCCACCATATTTCTCCCGGCGTCGAAAAAACATGTATCCCCATCGTAAAGATGATAATAATCCACAACGGTTTTAAGGACTTTAAAATTAATTTGGCAGGCAGGCGGGAAATGACAAAGTTTAATACAACAAATGCCGTGACAATTCCATAGGCAGCCAAAGAGTCCGCAAAAAAGATAGCCACAATGAAAATCATCGTTGCCAAAATCTTGGCTCTTGGATCTAAATGATGTAAAAACGAATTACCGGGAAAATACTGTCCCAGTGTAATATCAGTGAGCATCGTTCATCCCCCTTAAGCAGGAATACAAGGCTTCCACGCCTTCATCAATCGAACGGACACGGTCATTGACAGCAAATCCGCGCGTCTGCAGATACTGCAGTACAGCCGTTGCCGGCGGTACGGATACGCCGGCCTGCTGCAGCACATCCTGCTTGGTCGCAAAAATTTCCAGCGGTTCTCCGTCGAGCTGAATCTTGCCGTGTGACAATACGAGAAGCCGATCTGCCATTTGGGATACATCTTCCATATTATGAGAAACCAAAATAACCGTCACATGCTTTTCTGTATGCCAGCGTTGAATTTCAGAAAAAATTTCCCGCCGTCCGATAGGATCCAGTCCTGCAGACGGTTCATCGAGGATGAGGTACTGCGGATGAATAGCAATGACGCCGGCTATGGCTACACGCCGCATTTGACCGCCGCTCAAGCGAAACGGTGAACGTTCGGCATAGGTGTTGTAATCCAAGCCGACAAAGTCCATAGCTTCCCGCACCCGTTCTTCTACTTCGGCTTCACTCAAGCCAAAATTCCGCGGGCCAAACGCTATATCTCTGGCAATCGTTTCTTCAAACAGCTGGTATTCCGGATACTGAAACACCATACCGACTTTGTGCCGCATTGCCATGACTTCTTTTGTCTTTTGGGATATATCCGTGCCGTCTACCGTAACCGTCCCGGTTGTCGGCTGTATCAGCCCGTTCAGCAGTTGCACAAATGTAGATTTCCCCGAACCTGTATGGCCAATGATGCCGACAAATTCTCCTTCATGAATTTCTACGGACGTATCATACAAGGCTGTCTTTTCAAACGGTGTGCCTACACCGTACGTATACGTCACATTTTCTAATTTAATCGACATAGTGCGTCTCCCAATTCTTCTTTCGTAATAATATCATCGGGCAGCGGAATGCCCTTTTGGCGCAGTTTATACGCTATTTCTGCTGCTGCCGGCACGTCCAGCCCCATATTTTTCAGTTCTTCTACATGCTTGAAAACATCCCGCGGCGTGCCGTCCATTTGGACTTCGCCATGGTTGACGACAACGACCCGTCCTGCCTGTACGGCTTCTTCCATAAAGTGTGTAATAATAATGACCGTAATGCCTTCGGCGTTGAGCTGGCGGATTGTTTCCATGACTTCACTGCGCCCGATCGGATCTAGCATCGCCGTTGGTTCATCCAAAACGATGCAATGCGACTGCATAGCCAAAATACCGGCAATGGCAATACGCTGCTTTTGGCCGCCGCTCAATAAATGAGGGCCGTGTTTGGCATAAATTGTCATATTGACCCGTTTCAATGCATCCTGCACGCGCTGTCTGATTTCTTCCGACGGAACGCCCAAATTTTCCGGGCCAAAAGCGACATCTTCTTCGACAACAGCGGCTACAATCTGGTTGTCCGGGTTTTGAAACACCATGCCGACCTGCTGGCGTATATCCCATATATGATCTGGATCATCCGTACGCATGCCGCATACTTCACATACGCCGTCCGTCGGTGTCAGCAACACGTTAAAATGCTTAGCCAGCGTTGATTTGCCGGAGCCGTTGGTACCGATGATAGCTACAAACTCTCCCGGCTGAATTTCCAGTGATATATCTTTAACAGCATAGACCGTCTTGCCATCTTCATCTTCGTACGTATGGCTCATGTGGTCCAGCCGTATCATAGGTATGCTCATGACCTATCTCCCTTATCTAAAAGTATGTATTCTACGTTATTATACAGTGTTTCCCTGTTCTTGTAAAATACTTTCCGCACATATTTGTTTATGATATATCTTTATATTTAGTTTACAAAAAAACAGGCTGTATGATATATATTACTACATCATGCAGTCTGTTTCTCTATCAACGGCGGGGACGCGCCGGACCGTATACATTATCTGCCGCATTGCCTTTTATGCAAAACAAGGCTAAGTAAAGAATAGCTGCCAATCCCTGCACAACGTCAGCTACTGTGCTCCACCCCAAAACGGGAGCAACATAACTTGCCAAATAGCAGGCAAACGGAATGATAAACAAAGCGCCTTGGCGGTTCATATCATGACAGCGGCGCACGCCCAGAGAGATTTGCGACCAAACAGCCGGAATCGTAAGAATAATAAAAATAATGCCAAAAACAACGGCAAATTCCGGTTTTTTTACCAAAATCGCTTCTACGATGCGGCTATACAGGATAACCGAAAACATAAATTGGGCAAACATCAAAATGAGTGTCCGCATAATAAAAGGACGGCGGGCCAGTCTTCCGGAAAGTACAAAATATTTCGCTTTCAATTCAGCTAAACTGCGAAAGCTAACTGTACTGTTATCGCTGCCAGGTCCTACAGGCATCGATAATCCCCGGTGAATCCGCGCAGACGGGCCGGACCGACGCTTTAATTGTATTTTTTTGCTGCGAGCCATAGTATCCCTCCT